>Ga0208644_1000076_pt1 | contig 59501 bp, 82 predicted proteins | sample VirMetDEL_Nov_18_FD_184517 | JGI IMG/M metagenome (GOLD analysis project Ga0208644, IMG submission 184517) | Aqueous microbial communities from the Delaware River and Bay under freshwater to marine salinity gradient to study organic matter... | ecosystem: Environmental > Aquatic > Marine >...
GATTATCCAGAGATATTGTAAGAATAATTGCAGATAGTATTACATTAACTGAATCTGTATTAAGAGTAAGAGCATTAGTAAGAGTATACAATGCTATTGTATCAATAGATACCTTTAGAGGAACTGCAAGAAACATTGTAAGAATCATATCCGATACTGTAGCATTAGCAGAATCAATCGTAAGAATAAGAGTGTTGGTAAGAGCAATAGTAAACTCAGTATCAATAGTAGAAACAGTATCCAGAGTAAGAATACTATCAAGAGTAATCACAAACTCAATAGTATTAACAGAGTCAGTATTAAGAGTAAGAGCATTATCAAGAGTGTTATCAGAGATTGTATCTATAACCGAGTCAATCGTAAGAATCAGAACATTGGTAAGAATATTAGCAGATACCGTTTCAATAGACACATTCAGAGGTACAGCAAGAAACATTGTAAGAATTATCAGTGATGTAGTTGGATTAGCAGAATCATTGGTAAGAATAAGAATACTCAACAGAATTGTTTCAGATATTGTAAATGTAGCAGAATCAGTTCTAAGAGCAAGAATATTGGTAAGAGCAATAATAGACACTATATCCATAGATACATTCAGAGGCACTGCTGGAAACATTGTGAGAGCAATAGTAGATACAGTATCACTTGCTGAATCAGTAATAAGAGTAAGAGCATTAAACAGAATAACAGTAGACATAGTATCAATAGTAGAAACAGTATCCAGAGTAAGAATACTATCAAGAGTATTATCAGAATCAATACTATCCACAGAATCAATAGTAAGAATAAGAGTACTGAACAGAATTGTCTCAGATATTGTATCTATCACAGAATCAGTATTAAGAATAAGAACACTTGTAAGAGCAGTTGTAGATTCAGTAGAATTAACAGAATCAGTATTAAGAATAAGATCATTGATCAGAGTATTAGTAGATACAGTAAGCATTGATACATTCAGAGGAACTGCTAGACAAATAGTTAGAATCATATCTGACAGTATCTTATTAGCAGAATCATTAGTAAGAGTTAGAGTTCTGAATAGAATTGTATCTGAAGTTGTATCAATTACAGAATTAACAATAAAGGTATTTACACTAGTTAAAGTGGTATCTGAAACTGTATCAATCGATACATTCAGAGGTACTGCTAGAGACTTGGTAAGGGTACTATCAGAATTAGTATCTGTAACTGAATCCATAGTAAGAGTTAGAACAATTACTAGAGTATTATCTGAGATTGTATCTGTAGTTGAATCAGTTGTAAGAGTTAGACTAATCAATAGAATAATATCTGATATTATATCTATTACAGAATCAGCATTTAGAATATTCACACTTATCAGAATTGTATCAGATTCAGTTAACGCATTAGAATCAATCGTAAGAGTTAGAGTATTGAATAGAATTGTATCTGAAATTGTGTCAATATCTGAATCAGTTCTAAGAATAAGACCATTGATAAGAATTGTATTAGATACAGTATCTATTGACACATTCAGAGGAACTGCAAGAAACATTGTTAGAGCAGTATCAGAATCAGTTCAAGCATTAGAATCAATAGTAAGAGTCAGAGCATTGATAAGAATACAAACAGAGATTACAGGTATACTAGAGTCAATCGTAAGAGTAAGAGTATTGACAAGAATCGTATCAGATGTTGTATCAATCGTAGAATCAATAGTAAGAATCAGAGTGTTGGTAAGAGTAATTACAGATACAATATCTATAGACACTTTCAGAGGACTCGCTAGAAATATAATTAGAGTCCTACAAGACTCGATAACATTATCTGAAGCAGTTGTAAGAGTTAGATTCTTAGCAAGAGTTGTATCTGAGATTGTAGAATTAGTTGAAACTGTATCAAGAGTAAGAGAACTAACAAGAATACTATCAGATGTAGTATCAACTGTAGAAACAATCGTAAGAATAAGAACACTGGTAAGAGCAGTTGTAGACACATTAGAAGTATTAGAATCAATAGTAAGAATCAGAACATTGGTAAGAATTGTATCAGATATAGTAGCAATCGATACATTCAGAGGACTCGCTAGAAATATAATTAGAGTCTCAAGCGACTCTGTATCATTAGTAGAAGCAGTGATTAGAGTTAGATTACTCAATAGAATTGTATCTGAAATCGTTGGAATAACTGAATCAATCATAAGAGTAAGAGCAGTTGTTAGAGCAGTATCAGATATAGTATCAATAGACACATTCAGAGGACTATCAAGAGATATAGTAAGAATAATTGCAGATACAATACAACTAGTAGAAACTGTTACATTGTTCAGATCAAGACTAGCGATAGTTTCAGATGTAATAACCATCGCTACATTCAGAGGATTACAAAGAACAATCGTCAGAATTGTAGAAGAATCTATAGCAATAGCATCAGTTGCATTATACATAAGAGGAAGAATATTATCAATAATAGAATCAATATTCATAGCAGAAGCATTTATCGTATTGGTAAGATACGGTTTCCACAGAGTATCAAAGACTATCGGTACAAATGCAAGAACATTGGTATTAGAATTACACGATGTAAGCAAAGAAATAGAGGAAGTATTAAAGGACAAATCATTGAAATCCTATATAAACAGTGCTTTCTTGAAAGTCAATGATACCTCTAAATCAACAGAAGTAGAAGATTCTGATAAAGATGCAGAGGTAAATGATAAGACTAAATCAACAAGCACAAATGATAAAACCAAGGACATTAATCTTTATAAGGAAAGAGAGGACATAGAAAAACAATGAGTAGTTACATGGTAGGAAATGCAGTAGAATTTCGTGTCAAAGCAGGTGCTAGATCAGTACTCACTATGACCATTAAAGATGATGATGGCACTGTAAAGAACTTAAATGATGATACTACTTATGCCACTGGTAAATGGAAAGTATGGAAACCAGATGGAACTCTTATTATTGATGGAAATATTACCTATGATGATAGACCTAACGGAATAGTCTCATATCAATTAACAGATAATGATACAGCAATATCCAATGCAGGGATATGGGAAAGTGAGATTGAACTTAAAAATTCAAGTGGTCAAATGACAGAACAAACAAAATCATTTAAATTTGTATTAGAGGAATCATACTAATGGGATCTATAAAAATAGCAGTAGGTGGAAAATGTGATGCATGTGGACATCATCAACAAGCACATAGCGATGAGGGCTGTAATGCACCAAACAAAGACAATCCAGATGAAATCTGTGGTTGTAATAACAAATCCAACTACTAGTTATAATCTCTATCACTGGCTTTAGTAATCCATGTTAATAGACGTTTTACCATATTAGCATTTAAAACTCTAGTACCTGCTTTAGCCTGTGCTCTTAATATATCTACTTCACTTAAATGTTCTTTCATTTTACTATAATTACTACTCATTATATGATTTGTGTTTGGATCATGTGGTAATCCAAATATACCATGACCAAACTCATGTCTTAATACTTGGTCTAAATCCCATGAAGTACCTTTAGTTCCACTGTCAGGTCTATAATGAACTGGATCAATCTTATTCATATCAACTCCATTACCATGATTAGTCCAATAAAATCTAGTATTAATTACACATTGTCCATCAGTTTTACCACCTAATGGATAATACATATAGGCTAATGTGTTTTGATTAAGTATTTCATCATCTGATTCTGATCTAAATTCTATTCTAATGTCTCCATCTTTTGGTACTTTTTTAAATGTAATTGGTACAAAAATACTCCATTCCTTTAAAGCAAATTTAACAGCTCTGTCAACTGCTTTATCAGTAATTTCTCCATCTTTATTACTAATACTAAAAGTCAATACTCCGTTAGTTGGTTTTAAGAATCCAAAGTTTTTATCACCTGCTATCATGTTTCTACTATCCGTAGTAACAGATGCAAATTCTGCTTTACCAGTATTCCAAACAACTGCTCTACAAACCATGCTAGGCATAACGTTTTTATTAGAGATCATCATATAAGTATTATGTTAAAGTTAGAAGATATATCAAATGAAGTTTATTTTGCTTTTAGAAAAGCACAGATAGAAGCCATGAAAACTGAGAGACTTGGTGTAATACATGTATCAGATATTATTAAACCATGTATGCGTAACGTCATATATAAAAAGACTTTACCTGAAACTGGTATGAATACTGAAGATATGAGATCATTATATTTTGGTCAAGCAATACATTCAGCATCTATGGTTGCAAAACCAGAGTTCCATGAGATGTTTCTAGCATACGATTATGTTAGAGATGAGGCATTAACAAGGGAAGAATCACTAAAAATACCTGTAGATGATCCTAGACACTTGGATATTATCTATGGTTCTATTGATGATGTTATGGAAATTAATGGTAAGTATATAATATGTGATAAGAAAACAACTGGTTCTATTGCATATTTCAGCAAGGCTACATCTAAACCAAGTGAATCACATGTAGACCAAATCAATAGATATAGAGTATTACTTAAAAAATGCTATGATATTGATGCAGATTATGGTTGTGTAATATACATATCAAATGCAGTAGACAAAGAAACAAGAGATAAACCATCATGCCTACCATTTAAACTAGCACCAATAGAGGAAACATTAGAAGATATGATAGTAAAATCAAGAGAGATAAAAGACTCGCTTACAAATAAAACCTTACCACCTAGGGTAAAAAACTACCTATGTGATGGGTTCTGTCCATACGCTACAATGTGTTTCCAAGACGATAGAGAAAAATGGGAATGATATATCCCAGTTGTAAACAAGGTGATCATTTTAAATGCCCTATACAACATGGTAACTTAGTTAAATGTAGTTGTATATGTCATAAGATAATAGGTGCAGGTTAATGAAAATATATTTCAACGCCAATAATAAAGCACATTTAGAAGCATTATCGGATTGTGGCGTTAGAAATGTTATGTTATCTTTCAGATATTCTTATGCTAATATTACAAAGTTTAGAGACAAGTTTGACAGTATATTTGTAGTAGCAGGTACAGGAACAGAACCAGATAGATACCATGACCTATTAAAAAAACATAGAGAATACTATGATTATGCTACTCAGTTTGACGTATTCTATAATATGGAAGAGACTATGAAATGGTATAAGAAAGAAAGGGAGATGGGTATAGATTGGACACTTCCAGTATTACAAGGTAACTATCTTAATCATTTATCCATGCTTAGACCTAACAAAGATGATTACTTATGTCTAGGAGAAATACAAGGTAAACTTGAAACAGAAGATCAGATGAGAAAACTACCACCATTAAAATTTCATGGACTTGCTAAAGGTAAGTATATTGGTAGAGGTAACAAGTTTGAAAGTATAGATACATCAGCATGGATTTCAGGTGCTATGTCAAAAAAGACAGAAGTATGGAATAATAATTCAACTATATCTATGTTATTCGGTGAGAAAGGTAGGGGTATGATACCTATGTTAAGACATAGTTGTGAAGTTCATAAAGAATACTTTGAAAAAATAAAAGTAAAATCAGAAGATGTTATTAATTCTGAATACTATGCATTGTTAAAAGCACCATTTGCATTATTATTCATGCCAATGTGTAAGTCGATGAACATATACGAGAAAAACTTTAAGTACTAGTTATATAATAATTGTTATATAATGGTCGAAGACAGTGAAATTTTCAAGATTAAATCTGTAAATGGTAATTTTGTAGCAAGTGAAGATAAAAGAAAAACAATATCTGCATACAATTCTGCAAAGCATTTTAAAGATGCTAACTTACCTGCTATGTGTGATCAGTGTGTATACCGTAGTATAGAAGATGGTGGTAATGGTAGATGTCCAAAGTATGAAAAAGGTTCTGTTTGTACTATACGAAAAGATTTTGTTACGTTATTAAATAATTTAGATACTAGAAATCCAGAAGATGTTAAAGATATGCTAGACCTTATAGCAAAACTATCTATGGAGAACGTATTAATGGCTTTAACTCAGGCTAAATTTGACGGTAATATACCAGATAGAAATACAAAATCAGAAATCAATACACTATTGAATGTACTTAAATCTATTAACGATTTAAATAGTAAGATAGTCGTAACTGAGAAAACTGAGTTCGGTAAAACTGGAGATATATCTAGCATATTCAGGCAAATAAAAGCACAAAAGGCAGTTTCAAATGACACAAGGGAGAACCAAGAACGAACAGATTAAGGAAAGATTAGACTTTGTAAACACTATTGCAGAGTGTGCTCAAACTCCTAGCAAGTTTTCAGAGATATTCCTTGATCATAAAGTATTCGATTACAATAAGAAATATGTAGATTGTAAGGATAGATTTATAGTATACAGATCAGGTAGACAGGTAGGAAAAACAACATCAACAGCAGTGAAAGCAATACACTTTGCTTTCTTTGCACCTGTAATGTTAGAGACAGTAAAGAATGAATGTACCATAGTAATAGCAGCACCTACACAAAATCAGGCTACTATAATGTTCGATAAGATTAGAGGATTAATAATGGATAATGATTTCCTAAAAGGATATGTAGTTAGAAACACACAAACAGCATTATGGGTTTCTTTCCTTGACGGTAATGGTGTTTCAAAAATAATTACAAGGGCAACTGGTGAAACTGGTATTGGACTTAGAGGTTATTCTCCTCATGTTATTATTGCTGACGAATGTTCTTTCATTAAGACAGATATTCTAAAGGCTTTCTTACCATCTGGTATGGCTACTCAAGCAAGAGTGTGGTTAACATCAACTCCATTTAGCAAAGCAGGTTATTTCTATGAAGCATGTATGAACTCTAAGCCTGCTAACCCTACTGGTTTATGGACTCAGTTTCATGTAAGGTCAACTGATAACCCATTGATTCAACAAGATCCATCTTACATTGAAGAGATTAAAAGATTAACAAGAGAGGAATATGTACAAGAAGTAGATGGAGAATTTCTGGATATTGGTGATGCGTTATTTCCTAACTCTATACTAATGGAAGCAATAGGTGATTACACTCCAAAAGGTAGAGTCAAATACTATATGGGATTAGACGTAGCAAGAACTGGTAGAGATGAAACAGTATTCACTATAGTAGGCGTAGATGAAAATGATAATGTATTTGTTGAAGAAATTGAAAGTGAATCACAATCTAACGTAGTACAAGTAGCAGGTAGAATTAAAGAATACACTGATAAATATAACTTGGAAACAGTATATGTAGATGAAACTGGATTAGGTGGGGGATTAATAGATTTGGCTAGGGCTCAAGGATCACCAGTAAGAGGTGTCATGTTTACTCTACAGGAGAAAGCAAAAATGTATGGTGACTTGAGAATGTTATTTGAGAACCATAGAATAAAGATAAGAGAGATTAATAAGATGATATATCAACTATCTTATCTACGAAGAGAATATACTGAAACAGGTATAATGAAGATTAAATCAGATGAACATGACGATTACCCAGATAGCCTTGCTTTGGCTTGTAGAGCAGTAGCAGGTGGAGATAGTTGGCATGTATTAGATATGTCTAAAAAACTACAAAAAGCACTATTCGGTTAAATTTAAATACAATATAGTGTTTATTTATATATGCATAAAAAGGACGAAAAGTCTCAATCTAAAGAAGAAGACTTGGAAGAAATGACAGATGGTGAATTAGAAGAGGTTGAGAAGTTAAAGGCATGGGAAACATGGCTAAAAGAACGTCAATCACCCTTATGGAATAGAATAGTTAACAAAGATTTATCAGTAATACCATTAAAATATCAAGAAATATTCAAATATACAACTAATGCAGGTGATGCAAAGTTCGGAAATCAGCATGAAACTGCCACGCAAGACGATCAATTTGTAGATGATGAACAAATTTATATAGGAAAACCTGCAAAATCAGATAAGGGAAAGAAAAAAAATGATTAACGGTAACACACTAAACAAACTGCAACACACAAAGGTAGGAGATAATATAGACTACTTTGTTAACGGTGTTCAGAAGAGTGGTACTGTAGTTAAAATGAACGGTTCTTATATTACAATAGTTAAAGATGCTAAATACGATACTGTCCTAGTTGACGATACATTCTTTGTAAAAGATATTATCGCCAAAAGTAAATCATGGAATGATATGTCTATGGAAGAAAGAGCAGAAGTATTGTATACAGTTAAAGCATACTCTCCAAGATACTTACAAAAGACTTGGGAACAACTGCCAAAAGAATTACAAAGTGTAATTAAATCAGGTGTAGAGCAAGGTGCTTATGGCAGTATAGGTGGAAGACCATTCATGGGTGTATCTACTCAATTTAATATTGATGCTGATAAAGACTATGAGGGTGCAACACATGTTGACTTTAAAGAACAATTTAAACATGAAGAAAAGAAACCAGAAGTAAGCCATGAGGGACATGATACTAAAAAAAATGACGGTGCTAGTATGACTAGTGATGGTGTAAACGCAGTATACAGTGAGAAGAAGAGAAAACATGAGTGACGTACCTGAAACAAAAACAAGTTCTTTTGGTATAAAATATCTAACTAAATCAGAATCATTAGAACTATTACAAAAATTATCATTAGCAGAACAACAAGCTAAAATGAGAAGAGAAGATGCAGCAGCATCAAGAAAAGAGAGAGAAGCAAAAGGATCAAAACCAAAACCAATATCTGAAACTGCATCTAAAAAAATTGATGAGGGATTAAACAAACCAAAACCAGAAACAACAAGAGGTAAATTAACACGTGATAGTAAATTCTTTGATGATAAAGGAAAAGAAATAACACAAGACCAATACAATGCAATTCATCATGGTGGAACAAGTACAGTAACAAGTCATGTTGATGCAAAAACTCATGGACAAACTCAAAGACCTAAAGGAAAAAAATTCCTTGCTAATCAACCAGATACAGAAAAGAAAGATGATAAACCAAAAACTAATGCAGCAACAAATTATGGACTTAGTAACAGAGGAAAACCTGCAATCGGTAGTACACATGAATGGGCTTCAACTCAAACTATAAATCCTAAAGGTGAACTTGATGATGTACCAATTAAAATTGATAGTAAATATCCTAAACCACCAAAAACATCTGAGCTTAATCAAGATAAAATAACAGCAGCACTATCAGGTCAAAGAGGTGGTTCAAGAAGAGGTGCAGGTAGAAAAGTTGGTTCTAAAGGTAAAACAAAAGAAATCAGTGAGAAGAAAGCATCATTAGAAGAAACAGTATTTTATAATAACTTAATCATTAAAGGTATTGATCCAATCACTGCCAAGTTAAAATCGATTAATTTTTTTTTAGTTGATAAAATAGTAACTCAATCTGAATATCTTACATCAAGACCACAACAATATAGGTATGATGAAGCAGGTAACAAATTTGAAACTGAAGAACATAAACAATGGAAAGCAACTGGTAAATACAAAAATCCACATTTTAAAAATATTCCAAGTATAGAAGAAACAAAAGGACAGGGAAAAGGTGCTGAGAAAGAAACCGATTCATCACATGCAGGTGCAGGTTTTAAAGAGAAACTCGAAAACACAATGAACATGATACGCAATAATCCAGATTTAAATCAAGCTGAAGTCGCATCAAAAATGGGAGAAAGTGCACAGAAAGAAGTTGAAACTAAAAGACCTGATAATGTATTCAGTAGAACAAAACTCAAAGATCCAAATGCAAAAAACGTAACTCAAAAGAAAGAAAATAAATTTGATATTAATGTTAAAGTTCCAACTAATGCAAGTGGTATCAAAGATAGAAGATTCCATGGTAGTAAAGGTTCAAGTCCAACATCTTAAACCTTTATTAAATAGATACATTTAAATACTTCATGAGAAAAGACGATACGTTTTTCTGTGTAGAATGTGGAGCTCAACTACCTTGGAGATATAAGGGTAGACAGAAAATATATTGTTCTCAAGGTTGTAGAAAATCATATACTAAAAAGAATAAATGTTAGTATGTAAAACTTCACATATTGGTAGACATCTATGTTGACGGTGGTACTAGACATTCTAATATATGCCTAGTAGATGGTTCTCATGTTGTGGTAAAACATAGAAGAGGTAAACCAACTAACAATGAATTAGAATACTTGGCTTTAATGTATGCACTTGGATATGTTAGGGATAAATACAAGGGAGAAAAGGTAACCATATTTAGTGACTCTCAATTAATGGTAAATCAAATGAATGGAAAATATAGAGTAACAACTCCAACACTAGTAGAATTACATGATAAATGTTCTAGCATGCTTACACATAATATAAAAATAAAATGGATTTCAAGGAAGATTAACCTTGCAGGTCATGTCCTTGAGAAACCTTAGTTGGATATGTTGTATGTGGAACATCACCTAGTTCGTTTGTACTAGACTTATAGTGGTCTAAAATTCTCTTGAAGACAACTGCATCACTTTCATACATATCACCATTCTTTGTTTTCTTAACTAGTTTTGCAAGTCTTCTGAATTGTTCTTTATCAGCCCATGCAATACTAATGGTTGTATGTGAATTGCCAATCTTACGCTTAGCCATGTAAACTTTACACAAGGCTTTTATATAAATCTTCTTATACTAGTTAAGTTCACATAGGGCATGGTATTAATATGTGAAATTCCAAAGTGGTTTGAGATAGTAAATGAATGGTGGTTAGATGATGTCATAGATACTACAACATTTTATAATGCTCTAACTCATTTGTTGAATACTTTACTTGCAAAATGCACTGAAGTAACTGGACTTACATAACGTTTTTATTTGAGTTACTTGTATAAGACTACATGGGAATACAAATCTCAGCAAAGTTCAATGGTAACTGTAAGATATGTGGTTCATCATGGAATATGAATGAACAAATTTGGTATCAGAAAATGCCTAAAGCATTATGTATTGATGAAGAATGTTTTACACAACAAGGTGGAACTAAAGATGCAGGTGGATTCAGAAAGAAAGCTTTCAATCCAACAGATTCAAGAAGTCTTATCATTACTAATGTACCAGAAGTAAGAATATCAAATGATACTGCCATGATAGCAGATTTATGGAGACAATATTTTAGACAGGCACATGAACTAACAAAAGAAACATACCCACAGGAAGATGTAAATGCCGATAGATTCGGTATGATTAGGCAAACTATTCTCAATCAACTTGTTAACTTGGCAGGCGTTATAGTTACAAGAGATAGAGAGTAAAGTTTATTTAATCTTTCTTTTTTATATATGATATGGTATTCGGAAAGAAAGCTGAAAAACATAGTGAACGTGCAAAGTCAGGTACTAGTACACAGATTGACGGAGTAATTGCTTTCCTAGAAAAACAATTAAAAACATACGAAGAAGAAATAAAAAAATACAGTGAAGAAGCATTTGCAGAATTTAGAAAAGGTATTGAATACAATATCAATCTAACAAAAAGTTCACTCAACTATTACAAACAAACCAAAGATGAGTACGATAGAAAAGGACTCATCTAAAACTCTTTTTTATATTTCCATTTACTCATAAATTTATCTACGTCAAGTCTACAATGTTCACACAATAAAGCATTGTTACTATGAGGACACTTTACTTTTTCTTTTATTATATTTCTAAGTTCATTACTAATCATATACACCATCACTGCAATCAACAACAGCACCACAGTTACCACATATCTGGTGACACACTGTCATTTTATCCATCTCATAACCACAGCGATCACAAATCATAATAAAAAAAGAGGTTTAAGATGTAGCCTTTGGGGGATACATACTTAGTGCTAGCATTTTTCTGCCAGTTTTTTCGGCTTCCCTCTCAACTACCCAAACGTCTAATCCATCTGATGCATCTTTAGAGACACATTTTTCCACTACGTCATTCCAGTATTCAGATTTTGCTTGTCCGATAATTGTCTTACCAAATGAATGTCTAAGTCCATTTGTTGTTGACAACTCTGCAATATCCGAACCCAATGCTTCAACGTATCTTACCTTAAAACTTTGGACAGTTAACTGGTCACCAGCTTTAAGTGGTACAGATTTCTCATACGTTTTTCCAGTATCGAGTACTTCGGAAACGTTCATTGATAGTTAATAGTAATACCTATTAATAAATGTTATTGAATAGTTAAGTTCTTTTTATGACAAAGATCACAACTAATTTTTCCTCTATACACATGTAGAGATTCATTAGAAGAATAACAACAGTGACATAGACCACGCATAATAGATTTAAATAGTATGGAATTAATATACCTTTATGGAATGGGAACAATTACCTAATGGTAAATGGAGACCAAAGAGACAATTTAAAAAAAATGCTGAGGGTAAATATCAATGGGACGATCCTAGATACATGAGAATGAGAGATGAGAAAATGAAAAAAGTTATTTGTTATTGTGAATACTGTAGAGATTATTACAACTTACTTGAACCATGTGTGCATCACCTACCTGATAACTATAAGAATCAAAAAATAAAAGAAGCAGCATACAAAGAATTAAGATACAAACAAATTAGAAATGAAGAGATAGATTAGAAAGGTTAATAAGACGGACTATCGTATGACCAGTAATGTTTTGTATTCGTAAAACAATAGAACTTCCAAAGAAAGATTCTATAATGCACATGAGACCACTTGGAGACATTCATCTTGGTAATCTTGGTTGTGACATCGACAAGTATCTCAAGAATGTAAAATACATTGCTGACCATCACGACCACTTCACTATTGGTATGGGTGATTACATTGATAATGTAATGGCTTATGCAAATGGTGGAGTAGATAAGAGGTGGAATCCTGAAACAGTTGACAGAAGAATGTTAACTACTGAGGAACAAACAGAAGTATTCTTAGAATCATGGAAGCCTATCGCAAAGAAAACCGTAGGACTTCATGCAGGTAACCATGAATGGAAAACAATAAATCAGAAAAGATTTATCACTGATTTCTGTAAGCCATTAGACCTACCTTACATGGGTAGATTGGCATACACAAGTCTAACATTCACATACAAAGGACAAGAAGTTAGAAACTATCTAATCCTGTCTATGCATGGTGGTTATTCTGGAATGGCAGCAGGGGGTGCAGTAAATAGAATGAAAGCAATCACTGGAGACTTTGATTGTGACTTAGTTCTAATGGGACATAACCATGATACTTGGGTAAGACCAATAGTTAGAACTGGTTATGACAGAAAGCATAACTTGCCTGTAGAAAAGAAAGTTCTTATGGGTAATACTGGAACATTCCTAAGAGGATACGAAAAAGGGGTAGACTCTTATGTGGAAATCAATCCAAAAGAAGCAAAGAGAGTAGGTACTATTACCATTACTTTCAACCCAGAAACAGGGGAGATGTTTGGACATGACTAGACCACAAGGAAGATTGCTCAAAGCAAGTAGTGTTAATGACTTGGAAGATCAAACACTAATGAGTCCAGAAAAAACAATCAAGTATAAAATCTACGACTATATAAAACGCAGCGAACGTTCATGTACTGCTTCTCAGGTACACTTGGCAGTAGCCAAAGATTCTCCGAGAAGAACAGTTGAGAAAAGACTTCTTGATTTATATAATCAAGGTCTTATAAATCGACACTCATGTGAATGTGGTTGTGCATTTATTTATAGTATTTGATTTTATATTTCTTTTTATATTTCTTTTAACATGTTAATTTAAATATGGCTATTGTTTAATGGTCTTTATGTTCATCAACATTTGTTGGAAGAGAAACAATGAAACTTTCAAATCACTTATGCCTGTAGATAAGGCTAGTGTCCTTGTTCAAGAATTAGAAAGACAAGGAATTAAAACTTGGTTTGAATCAGAAAAAATAGTTAATTAACTTACGTTACTTAACTCCCATTTTATTTTTAATTAACTTAGTTAACTTTCAAAGCTAAGTTAAGTAACTTAACTTAACTAACTTTTTTTGTCCTAATATACATTTTATTTATCAATTTTTTTTAAAAAAAATAGTATTAATCTTCACATTTCTGGATACAATCTTTGATTATACTCAGCCTGTATTGATTAACATTTGGTTCTTTTTCTAATCTTTCTAACACTTTCTTAAAATCTTTCAAGTGTGCTTTTCTATCTGATTCATTTGAATACATTGGCATTATTCTTCTACGTTATCCATGCCTTTCTCATTTAATATATATTCTGCATCTGCCATAGCATACTCTGGGCTATCTACCATTCTTGCTATTCTTTTCTTACCAGATTTCTTGAAGTATATTCTATGAGTGCTTGCATGACCTACAACATTACCACCAATAGGTTTGATTGGATCACCGAACATTGTTGATGGATCACTTTGTACTTGATTGGTAAAGATAACTGTGCACTTAAAATAATAAGTAATGTTCTTCAAGTGTGTCATTAATCTTTTGATTTGATTCTGTCTATCTGCTAAAGTACCCCTACCCAAATACTCTTCTCTGAACTGTCCAATAGCACCGTCAATTATTACTAATCTAGGCTTGAAATCAAGCATAGTTTTTGATAGATTATTAACAGTACCCATAAGCAATTCAGTGTTAGGAGTGTAGAAATACTTTATTCTTTGTAGCATTTCTTTTGCTTGTTCTTTATCTTCAACGTATTCTCTAGCCTTTAGTATCTCAAATATCCTAGCAGGTCTAAATGTATCTTCACAATCAATCCATATCACATTGTCTCCACCATGTATGGCTTCAACAGTTAATGAATTACAGAATTGTGTTTTACCTGAACCAAACTCACCATATACTTCGTAAGTTGCCTCTGGTTTTACACCCCCACCCATTAGGTTATCAACTTCTTCACACTTTGTTCCAAGTGTAGGATAATTTTCTTGATAATCCATCAAGTCTAATGTATCCATGTCGGACTTTCTAATGTAACCATTATCTTCAAGCAATCTTTGAGCATTAAATGACCATTGATCTGCTTTCTCTCTACCGACTCCAGTAATTTCTGCAATCTCAGCAGAACCTCTTACACAAATATCAAGTATAGTATTGACACCAAAAGCATTTAATTTTTTTTCAGTGACAGCACCAACACCATCTAATTGTGAAACTTTTAAATCGATAGGTTGTTCTTCTACAATTTCGTCCATGTGAAGTATAGATTATCCTACCTATTATGCCTTTCGGTATGTTCCGTCATTGTTTAATCTTACATGATTAAACTTTTCCCAGTTACCGAATAGTTTCTTTGCTTCTATTGGTTCAAATCCATTGTCAATTAGTTTCTTCATAAACTCTACCAAGTTTACTTTGCCATTTGCATCTTCACATTCTGACCATGTTCTCTCTGCTAGTTGTTGTTTGTTTTCTTTGGTAGTTCCACCAAGAACTGATTGTCTATTACCAGAGTTCATAGTTATGTTGAATGAAGTATACATTGATTCAATCAAATCTTTAACTTGCATGACATCTTCTATCTCTATAAAGTCTTTCAACTTTAACTTGGCAAGTGCATAAGACAATCTAACTAATGCTTCTAATTGTCTAGTACCTACAGGTAACTCATCATTGTTAGATGTTGATCTCATTGTATTGTATATTTTTATTATCTCATTCTTCAAATCATCTGTAAGTTTTGGCTTCTGTGCTCTTGCTAAGTTTATCAAACATACTAACTCATTCTCTGTTAATGGTATCTTTTTCTTCTCAGCAGGGTTTGATACAAAAGAATCTATGATATGACTAGCCTTTAACATATCTTCTGTGACATTAACTGTATCTCTAATCAACCATATCAAATCAAACCTTGACAATAATGGTGCAGGTATATCTACATTGTCTCTTAATGTAGCACTTGAATCATAAGCACCATACTTTGGATTTGCTGCTGCTAAAATTGTAGTCTTTGTAGGTAGTGTTAATACAATACCTGCCTTAGCAATAGATACTGTTTGTTGTTCCATAGCCTCATGCATAGCACTTCTATCATCTTTACTCATCTTATCAAACTCATCAATAAATGCAAAGCCACCAGAACATAATGGCAATACACCTGCCTGTGCTACAAACCTTTCATTAATTTTAACGATAGCAATAGTAAGACCTGCTGCACTTGAACCTCTACCAGAAGTATAGATTGATTTCTTTGTAATCTTCTTTGCATACTTTAATAGTTCTGACTTTGCCATTGATGGATCGCCAACTAGAAAGATGTTAATATCAGAACGTCTAGCACCCTCAACACCTCTAACAAGTTGTAATAATATTGACAACTTTATGTCTCTCATACCATAGATATTGGGTGCAAAACTACTAACTAATGAGTCAAGATAATCAGTATCCTGTGCCATTAATCTGAACTTCTTTTCGTCTTCATTAGATGGTAGTATATCTTCATCATCTTCCAAGTTATTTATTGCAAGTACATCAATGTAAACATCATTCTCATTTTCATTTACATCTATTATCGACCTGAATATACCAGTGATTCTTTTCTTCTGTCCAATAAATGCAGTGCTCACATCATCACCATAGACTTTACCCATAAACAATACAGGACTACTGTGAACTGCTTTCTCTAATTGTTCTTGTAAGAATAAAGTTTGAACATCATCTGTTACTAAACTTTCTGGTCTAAATATCATCTTTGCTTTCTTACATGCAGGGTTACTACATACTGGTACTACAATCTTCTTTTCTATGTCACACTTTATTTGTTGTTCATTGAAACAACTATGACATACTGCGACTCCACTTTTAACATAAGTTTTAGGTGCATCTGTTGCAGATATAACACAATCAAAAGTAATAACTGTGTTCTCATAGTCAGAATTAATATCATGCATCTCAACTAATGAACTACCAACTAATTTTATTTCCAAGTCTTTGAATGTAGTTGGTACATCAATCTCATCATACTGTTCACCAAGTATTTGATACAATGCATGTCTTACTTTCTCTTTGAATCCAGTAGGATCTAAACCAAATACTTCTGAGAAATCATTAGACTCAATATCTAATGTGTATATACTGTTGGGTTTCAGTGATGATATTATCTTAGCATTAGTTGGTGATGATAATTTTGCATAAATAATATCACTGATTGCTGACTCTGTATATCCATTCATAGTCTTCTATTCACTTCCTTATTTACAATGTTTCCAATCTGAACATGTCTTTGTTGTACCTTTCTGAAATCATCAGATGATAAACTTGGAATACATTCTTTCCATCTCTCCAATGATGCTAAAAACAATGGTAGTTTTGCATCAACACTCTCATCACTAAACTCTGTTAACTTTGCATTAATACCTACATGTCTATCAAGATATTCATGTACTGCCAAAGCCAAAAAATGGCTAAATGATATGTCATTTGGTCTTATCCTATCAAATTTCTCAAAAATATCCTTGACAGAATCACCAACAGATATTGTTACTGTTTTAGAATTAAACTTCATAGAAAGTAAATAGTTAATTAAGTTAATAAACGTTATGTGGATTCATCAACAAGCTTTATTAATCTTTTGAGATTTTCTGGTTTAAACTTCTTTAACATCTCAACTGATTGATGATGTTTCTTACATAATAATGCAAACCTATTTGGATCTCTTTTTATTACAGGTAATACATATTCATTATAAGCATAAGAATCTTTAAAATCTGAATATATTTTATCGCTATTTAAATACCTTTTGTGATGAAATACAAACCATTTACCAAATTTTTTACCACATACATAGCATTTACCATCAAACTGTGGCATAAATGCTACCTCTCTCTTCATCTTATCCATTATTTCTTTTTTCACAACAGTTTTATACTAGTACATTTAATAAATTTTAATTAAAAAAACTTTAAATTGTACGATTTCGTAGATACAAATGTGGCAGAGATAATAGGTCAAGGTGAACGTGCAACACTACAAATACTTAAAGATATTTATGGTGATAGTGCAGAATATTTTACACAATTTAAATTTAAAGACCTATTAAAAGGAGATTGGATTGATACTGTAACCGAAAGGCAAGAAAAAGAAACATTAGATATAGTAGTTAAAACACCTAAAAAGACTATGGTATTTAGGGTTCAAGATAAACATCACACTGGTAGAATAACAGAAGCAAGAGATACAGTTCAACGTAAGACTTTGGAATGGAATGATTGTATTGTAGTTGATTTATGGTTTCACGATTGTCCCGAATTATGGAAAGATGAAGTAAATGATGCAAGTAAGCAAGAGATAATTACTATACTAAAATCTCAGGGTATTTACCCATAAAAGTGTGCTTTTTTCTCTGTGGTTTCTAAGTTAGGACTAGAAATACCGTTCTTACCTATCTCATTATAGACAAAGTGTTTTTCTTGTCTAAGTTTTTCACCTAACATCATTAAAACTATATCCATTTCAATAAAATTTGCTTTCTTTTCGTGAAATGCCTTATCCATTAACTCATCAATAGCATCAAATAATTCTTCAACAATTTCCCAATTTGGGGGTGGTACTTTTTCTACTTCTTCTGACATGTTATTCATCTAATATGTATCTATTTAAACTTGTGCCTTAATTTTGAAATAATTCCAAGAGTTATGGCAGTAATTGGTATTAATTCTATTAAATCTATTCCATATAGAAAGAAATCTAACACTGGATTCTTGTGAGTAATTATGCCTAGTTGTAAATAGGCATCGCCAGCCCATACAAAATGAGGTATCTGTAAATATAATATTATAGCAGTAACAAGCATTGATTCTGTTATATGTCTTTCATACCAATCAAAGAAACCCATAATATATCAGTAAATTTATAACATAAATACGTTATGTAAGATTTATGGTAACGGTAGACTTTAGAGCATTTGGAAAGGGTGAAGCAGGTATATACTATGGCTCTAGTGAAAGAATACTTGTATATTTAAACAACCATGAATCATTAACAGATATACTTAAAACTATACAACATGAATTAATTCATCATTGTATTGCAAAATGCGATGAAGATATGGACGAAGACCAAGAAGAAAAAACAATTTATTTTATGTCTTGGGCTGAAGAATTTTTAATTTGATTGTACATATACCAGTGCATTTGTACCACTTTCTAGTTGAACTTCTATCTTTTTATAATAATCTGTTTCGTATCTATCCAATATTTTTATCTCTTCTTCTGTAACATCTAAAGTCATACCATCGACATGATCTTCTTTACTTTCTATTATGTTTGGATATGGTAATATATCATGTATTGTTAGTTTGTAACCAAGTAATCTATCTCTAGTTGAGTTTGGAAATCTATCAAGTAACCTGTACCTTAATTCAGGTATTATTAATGAACCATATACAAATATTATCATGCTTTATACACCATAAATTTCGCCCTTACTAATCCATTACAACACTTACATCTAAGTCTTTTGTATTTTTTTTCTTTAAACATGTTTATTTCTCCTACTTTACGTCCACAATCTTGACAATAATGGTATTTGTCATGTGGTTTTTTTTCAAAAAAATCACAGATTCCTTTGCACATCGCGTACAACTCGTACCACGTTGTAACTTATATGTTATCGTAATCTGCTAATTCTTTATATACCCCTATACTAAGTAACACTTCATCAATTAATTCCTGTGATAAATCTATGATTTCTTGCGTAGTCATGTTATGACATCTAGCATTTACCATGTGTTCAAGTATTTCCCTAGATTGTTTTGGAGTATGCTTACCCATAATTGTTAACATACCCAATGCAGTTTTATGTATGAGAAATTTTTCCCTCTCGCTTAGAGTCAAAACCAATTTTCCCCTAAACATTCAATACATGTTTTGCCCTTATCTATTTCTTTTTGACCTAGATATTTGCCACACTTATCACACTTTACATATACAGGGTTTTCTTTCGTGCTATTCTCGCGTACAATTTCTACTGCTCTTAGATACTTTTTTAGAGAATTTTCATCTCTATCATCAAAGTCGTTTGGTTTGGAAACTGACATTGGACTCCATATTTTTTCTTCAATATGTATAATTTTTTTGATTAATTTCTCTCTATCATTCATTTCATTGACCTTATAATCATCTGTTTGAAGTCTTTAATAACTCTTTCTGTAACACCTGTAAAGTTGGATACTTGTATGAATCTTTTCTTTCCAAATATTTCTTCCATAGTTTGTCTTGGAGTAGTATTATCTCTACTGTTCTTTAACAATATACATGTGATGTTATTTGTTTTTCTTCTTGCCTTTTGTAATGACTTCTTACACATTCTTATCATCTGTGCATCACCTAGCATATACTTTCTACTTCGATATTCTGGTCTACCATCAGTAATCATTATCAAAAGTTTTCTATGTCCTTTCATCTTGTCTAATTGTAATGCAGAATATTCAAGTGCTAAATGTGTAGGTGTAAGACCATATCCATTATACATATTTATCATATTTGTATCCTTGATATTTCTTATATCTGTAATTCCAACATCACCCATAGCATTTGACGACCATACATTTACTTGTATATCAATACCTCTTACATTCTCAACTGACTTCATCATTGTATAAGCCAAGTTTCTTGCCTTAGTCATATTATCATCATAATACATTGAACCAGATCCATCAATAGATAGAACAACTGATACACCATTATCTGTTCTTTGTTTGTTCATAACTTTCGTTACGTCCTTACCTGTTATCTTGTTTTCAATGTATGATTCAATATTAACATCTTCACCATCATAGTCAATACTATCCGTCTTTGCTTCTTGTAAAGTTCTAAGGAATTTTTTTATATTTTTTCCTAATCTTTCATCATATTCAGGCTTTACTGTCGGTCTAAGGATTAGTTTATACTTTCTATTTAATTGAGGTTGTTGTGTGTTTGTCTTATCTGCGATAATAATAGATATTTGTTCCATGTCTTCTTCAAATTCTACTTTATCATCAGCAACTAATTTTTCTAATGTTTCAATATCAGTTTTTCCATCATTAGTTTTTTCCTGTGCAGTATCCTCAAAAATCATTTCATAAGTTAACACCTTACCATCTTTACTTATCTGTGGTCTTGTTGTTTCCTTACTATAATCTTGAAAGGTTGATCTGTTAGGTTGTTCTATGTTTGGCATGTATGCATGTCTTGTTGTGTAATCATCATACCATTCATCAAGTAATGGTTTTATCTTACAAAGTAATTTATATGCACCCATTCTACCTGTTCCCTCAACCACTTTCAATACATTCTGAAATGTTTCTTTTCTTTTACTAGTAACTAACTCATCTCTGTAAAATCTTATTGCTAGTAATTCAGAAACAGGATCACCGTTAGAACAATCTGTCATATCAGTACCCAATTTTTTTCTAGTCTTCAGAAATCTATCTTTGTTGGCTTTCCATAGATTCATTATAAAGTATTCAATTCGTTGATCTTCTATGATATTAAATGCATACCAATACATATTGAATCTATCTTTACTACCTTTAGACCATTGAGTTAATCTTCCCTTTGCTTCTAATATAGGTGACTTGCCTAACAAATGTCCACACTCATGTGACAATGCTGTTATTCTTTGTATGTGTTTTCTAGCAGGGCTAGATATGTTCATTCTATATTTGGTCTCACGCCATTGAACATAGTTTTCATCATTGAAGTTTGTGAGTTCGATTTTTTTTCCTATTATATGCTCTACAATATCGGTTACTTGTCTAAAGTATTCGTTATCAGAGAGTATATCTCTGTCTCTTGCCATTATACAGTTACACCAAATATCTCATGGATTCTGGTCTTAATAAGTTCTCGCTCTTCTATCTCTGAAAACTTTGTTACAATGACTTGTTTCAAAGTATTCTTCAATGAACTTATGTCACTTAAATGATTAGATAACAATCTGTAATAATCACAGAATTGATCTATGTCTCTAGGTGATAAGACATAATCCACATCACCTTTCATTCTTAGTGCATGTATTTCAGTAGCCAATGTAAGAAGTTCTTTCTTGGTATCATCTGGAATATCTGTCCAATTAGTGATTCTTTCTAAATCACTTTCTTTTGGATATTCAATGATGTCACCAATCATTCTACTTCTCAAGTCTTCTGTCAATGAGTTAACACCTGCGTATGTTACAGGGTTCATAGTTCCCACTATGATTAACCTACAACCTTGATTTAGTTTGTATGTTTTTCCATTTGCAATAACAGAACGTCTCTTATCGAATGGTCTATTGAATAGTTTCATTACTTCATGTTGAGTAGAGTTTAACTCATCAAGATATAGACAACATGTTTTGTAGTGATTTGCAACTTCATAGGCTATTGGTAATACACCTAACTCAAAGAATGAACCACTCTCGTTAATCTGTATCCTACCAAGTAAGTCATTTCTAGTAGTATTCATACTACATGAAAACTCTACTAATGGAATACCTAATTGTCTACATACAGTATGTACCATCAAAGTTTTACCTGTTCCTTTGTCACCCTCTAACAAGTATGGAGTGTTACCAAATTTCATGTTAAGTTCTAGTAACATCATCTCGTCTTTGATAGGAATATATGTACCCCAATCATCTTGTATGGCAGGATTATACTGTTCCATATCAACATAGGCAGTTGGAATTTTAATTATGTTACTTTCTTTCTTGGTCATAGGTTTCTCTCCTCGAAATGTCTTTTGTGTTTTTCACATACATGTACGTTATGTTCTTGCAAACCTTTACTTACTACGTCAATCACACATTTAAACGTTGATACTGCTTCATTGGTACATTGGTCATTTTGTCCTAACATTATATTGCATCTTTTTATTTTGTCCACTCTAATCACACTCCCATTTTACTATGCCTTGTGTGGTATTTCTTTTCTGTTGTCTTGCTGTGCTGTGCCATTCCTCATGTCTTTTCTTAGATATGAGAATCAATGCATCACCCTCATTAAAGATCATTCCACATAGATTACATTTAACCAAGTTGATTATCTCTCCATTCATCATAGGCTTGATCTTCATCTGGATAACAACACTCACATACTACTGTCTTTATACCATCAGAAGAGTATCTCCATTGTATATCGTAAGTGCCTTCACCATCACAGATAGGACAATCGGGGATTGGTTTAGTCATAGCTTTCCCACAACTCCTTTGCTATTCTAGGATGAGCTTTTGCGAACCATCTCTTATACTCTCCGTCATTATCTTCAGATTCGTCAGGGTGATCATACCAATAAAGTTCTAATCTAGGTCTTAAATGAAATAACTCATAGTCATTCCACTTTGGATCATCTCCCCATTCAACCTCACAAGTATGACACAATTTATATCCACTATAATTTAGTGAACCGTCTTTGTTTAAGTATTGTTTATGTATTTTTTCCCAATACTTTATTGCTTCTACTTCTTTATCCATTATAATCCTAGCTCCTTTAATTGTTTATCAATGATTGGCTTCTCATCATCAGGTAATGAATCCCAATACTCCATAAGTATATCATAGGCTTGTTTGTATCGAGCTTCAGATTTTTCTTTACTCATTAGACATACACCTCTAATACTGTGGTAGCACCACATGCTTTGGATTCCCCTACGGAATTATTGAATGACATCTTTATGTCACAATCAACAAACTCAAACTTATCAGTAGAGTATGTTATACCATGTAACAAGTCTTGAACCATTAATGGCTTACCTGTTTTCTTCAATGTCTTCTTATACCATAGACGGTATCTTAATCTTTTTTCCATTACCATCAATACATTTCACTCCATCTATAATCTTCATACTCTTTATCACGAATTGTTTCGTGCTCGTATGAATAATCATTTGCGTAATCATCTAACCAATCTTTAAAAAATCTGGTTATGAAATGATTCCAAATCAAACCCATGACTAAACGTTTCATAATTGTAATACGTTGAACTTGTATATAAGTCGATCTTTGATTAATTCAGATTAATTCCGTAAGTTTCAGATTTAATCTGTAAGTTTCAGAAAAGAAAATAAATACAGTAGGTAGGCGTGCCTGTTCTTCAATGAGCCACAAGCCCATTCTGAAAACGCCTCGTTCGTAAGTTATGTATCTCTGTCTTTTTTTTTTTGAACTTGAGCATGTAGTAATCGTACATGAATTACCTCAAGTCCTCTCTCGTCAATTCGAGCACATTGAGATCCTACTGTATTACAGTAATACTATTACTCTCTTATAGTATTTAAAGGTATATTTGATTTTTTTATTTTATTTTTTTTATTTTTTTTACTCGCGTACAAGTTACATTATGTCGTGTACGACTCCATAACCGAACTGTTTATATACCCTTACATTCACAGGGCTCACAAAAAAATTACTTGAACCAATCGGGTGCTGACCGATTAGTCCATTTGGCAAAGCCATGTTTCTCATGGATATAGTATTGTCTATAAGCCTCATGTGGATCATCACACTTATACTTATCAGGCATAGCCATAACAAACTTTGTCATTGGTGTAAGTGGAATGTTAGGATAAGGTAATGATGCAATAATATCCCATGACTTATGATTGACTTGTCTATTGTATCTAAACTTATACTCTTCATTCAATGCACTAGCATGTCTAACTAACCATAAATAATTAGACATGGACATGCCTGTCCATAGTGTGCATGGGTGATTAGCATGTGTCATTTTATAGGGTATGTCATACTTGACATTTCTATTAGGATATTTGTGATGGACGGTACAAATAATTTGTGCTGACTCTAGTATCATTTTGACAACATGCTTGTCACACATTTGTAAAGCCGAACCTTTTGGGCTTGGTGATAATGCGAATATGTTCATAACAATAAAACACACTCGCACTATTTAAGACTTGCTTTGATTGATTTGAGTGTCTCTCTCAATTCAATGTAGTCGGCTATCCATGATAGAGAACGTCCATTCTCTACCATGAGCCATATCATACGAGACAGTTTTCTGTTATTAATCCCACAAGTTAATAACAACTTTCTCATACTAAGTCTAGTAAAACTAGACGGTAAAGAATGGACAGCGTAAGGGCTTGTATATCCTACTACTTCAGCAAGTGCTAGATAAGGACATTGATAAGAATATACTTTCTTATCTGCATCTCTCAATGCTTGTATAATATATTCTGTATCACTCATCTTGCAATACCTCAAGTAACTCTTTCATGTGTCGGCATGTGTTTCTGTATCTATATCCAATACAATCACATACCCATACATTGTTATCCTTTGAGAGTATGTGTGAAGAGTTTGGATCACTCTTCGAATCACATTGGTATATCATAGTATCAATTTGTTTTATCATCTTGATCTATTCCTCGTTATGTTCATACAGTTATCTATACCGTTTAACTCACATTCACTACACTTAACTGTTTGTTTAAAGTAGTGCTCGAAAGGTTTTCGGCATGTTCTACATTTACTTATCAAGTCTATCACCTCGCTTGTTTCGTCTCGCTCTTCTCTCTCTATCTTGTTGCATCTCAATATCTGTAACTGCAAAGTAGATTAGATTACTATACTCTAGTATTGCTTTCTTGTCTCTCATGTGATATTCTCGTATAAGTAACAATGGTATATCGTCCCATCTTATCTTACCTTTACGTCTATCAGATAAGTCTTCAAGCATCTCACCAAAAGTTTGAGTGAAAAAGATAGCATCATCTTTTTCATACTCAACTTTCTTTAGTATGTTATACGAAATCAATTCCTCAATCAAGATAATAGTTTTCTTATCATCTTTATTATTCAATCGTTTCGTCATACGTTACCACCTTTGAGAGTGTCCCATAGATAACCATAGTCATCATAGTCCAGATCGGGATTTGTTTTCATGTCCTTATCATCAAACTCATCATCACTATCAATATCCCATTCATCTGTCCAGAAGTTATAGGCTTGCTTGGATTTCTTTTTCTTATTCTTTTTATCTTTCTTTTTACTGAAAGAAAAAGAATAAGGGCTTGGCATTTCTTTTTCTATCTTTGGTACAAAGTAGTTGTTACTACATGTGTGACCATCAACGGTTACCCAACCGTCACCAAACTTATGAATACCTTTGGCATCTAATACAGTTATCTTATTACCTTTGATAAGGTTTAAGATATTGTAACCGTATCTGTTAGCTAGCACTGCCATCGCTCTACTATCTGACCATGATGCACCATCTGGTACTGCAAGCTCACCAGATATAACACCATTCATTAGATGCTCATTCCATTCTGACCATGTACCATTATGGAATAACACTGCATCTGCATCACCAGATAATGCTAAGCCACTGTTATCCTCGATAGGGAATGGGTGACATAGTTCTGGTTTGACAGAGCCAACTGATGCAATACGAAAGTGGATTATAGCAGGTAACTTAATCACACCTGTCTCAATCATGGTAATGATCTCTTCAGCATCTAGGTTTTTTCTGTAAGATACAGAACCAAACTCGTTAATCCATGCGACACCTGCACCATGAGAGTTAAGAGCTTCAGCACTTCTAAGAGTATCTGGTTTTGGGAATGAGTCTTCAGCTAGTATGATAACGCACATTATACTAACACCTCACTTACATATACAGGCTCTTCAATGTTATCTGCAAGGTATGAGTTAACAATGTCAATGAACTCAATGATAGCACTTTTTGCTATACGAGGCTCGTTGAATGTTGGTAAGAGTCTTGACTCTAATGTACCATGCATTGAATAGCAGTAGTTCAAGAATGAGTATCTTGATTGCTCTCTATATCTTGCTTTGTATTGTCTCAATGGATTGAATCGCTTCTTAGCATAGTAGCAATTACCATCTAGTCTATTCCAGAATCGTGAGCCCTCATTGATATTGTTACGCATACCCCATTCGTTATAACGTTTGAGATAATAGTTCCAGAACTTTTTGCTCATCAATTTACCATAAGACAAGTGGTTACCATTAGTGGAAATATGCACATGTATTCCACAACTTGAATCCATCTTATCTGGGTAATTATTATCAACCCATCTCTCTAATGCTTCTTGATTAACAGGCTCGCTGTGTATCTCACCCTTAGCTGGACGACAACCACAATCATCATCACTATCATGTGGACATTGAGGAGTTACACTTAATGATACTGATCCATCATTGTATATACCATTTGGTGGTATTAACCAACCACCCTCAATCTCAACACCAGCTAATCCTACACCATCAAGTTGTTTAACTATCATACCATCTGACATAATGATACAACCGTTATACTTTTGCTTGAGTTTCTTTAGTTTCTTTAACTGTTTTGCTATTTGGGAATTGTATCTTAAATGTGATTCATTGTCAATACCATATAATGCTAGACCATAAGCCCTAGATATATCAATTAATGCACTAACAGTAGCATCAATTAGATCCTTTCTAATGGTTTGGTATTTCATTTCAGGTATTACACAATCATATATAGTCTTAGCAGTTGGGTGTGTGCTAAACATATATGGGATTGATACTTTGCCCGATACACCATTAACATATACATCACCTTTTATAGAAACACTCTCATCTGATATGCTTGTTAACATATATGAGGAACTGAATCTCATACTATGAGATATATCAGATAAGCGTGATGCATTTGAAGAGATACATTTCAAGGCATTAGATAAGAATGTGGATTTTCTTGTTACTTCTAATCCTTTGGCAGTACGCTCAATGGTAATACTAAAGTCCATTTCTGGAATTTCAGCGTTACACATTTGGGTAGCCATTTGTAATTGAACTGAATCGCTCATACAATCAAAACGCTTTCATCATATATAAGTCGATCTTTGATTAATTTCAATTCGGATTTTGTCAAAGTCAACAATAATCGAGCCCTGAACCAATAGGGATTAATAAACAGTTCTACCATAGGCAATAACAACATTAAATGTCATATAACGTAACGATTTGATTCGACAAAATACACGCCATACATGGCGAGCATGGATATAAAAACAGTTCGGTCACGTCCGTAACTACAAATTTTTTTTTTTTTAATTTTAAAACATATAACACTCACGCCTAATCACTCGCGTACAACTCAGCGAGCGAACTCTTTATATATCCCTACCAACGATAGAACTCTTTATATATCCTTACTCGCAATAGAACTCTTTATATATCCTTACATGGGCGTGGTCATTAAAAAAATAGTGGGTGCTACCACTCTGTATCGCACTCTGGTTCAGAGCATGCTACTAGTTCACAATAGTAGTTACCATTCTTTTGTTGATAGTAACCACCTTTAAGTGTCCCATCATACTTATCACCATCTTGTTTTAACAACTTGATAACTTCAGAAAGTCCACCTAGTGCATCTTTCTTGTTACCATACATACTGTTGTTATCGGGAATACACCCACAGAGTCCATTAATCACGTGGTAATGAAACATAATACTAATACATCGTAATCATATATAAACATAGATTTGATTGTTATATAACCATGTAATGTAGGGATATATAAACAGTTTGTTTACCTGTAATAAAAAAAGTGGGATTGATAGGCTCACTATAATTCTAAGTGTGCTACTTTATCAATTTCCCCTTGGAGATATACTTCATTGACACTTTTAATGTCAATGCCTGTAACACCTTTAAAGTTCAATTTCTTGATGCCTAAAGGTATTTGTTTGTTACCTGCATTACTGACATCAGATGGTAATAGTCTAGCCAATTTGACTAATGCAACTATTACGTCTCTTTGACATTTGGTCAATTCTGCTTGGTATGCTTTTACATCAAACATATTATACTATGTGTCGTTATGATATATAAACATGTATTTGATTAATTTTTTTATTTTTTTTAACCACGCCTTTACTATACTATATTACTCGCGTACATGTCCGTACAACCAAACTCTTTATATAGCCTTACTAAAATCGAACTGTTTATATACCCTTACTTTTGCCTGCCATAATAAAAAAAAGGCTAGATGAGCCCGTAGTAGTGTTTAACACGATTAACCATCTTGCTACTTGTTCGGCTCGGTTTGTATTCACTAAGTATTTTCTTAGTGGCTAATTCAATTTCAATAATCTTAGTGCCATAATGAAAACAAGTTACTATACCCTCATTTTCAATGACAGCAGATTCCTTGACTAATTGAATGTCTCGAATCATGTTCATATTATACATAATACGTTATCATATATAAGATTAGATTTGATTAATTCTCTATACTATACCACACAAAACCCACAAACAAAAACCCCCCTCGCTCGCGTACAACAGGAATGAGTAGGGATATATAAACAGTTTGTTTCAGGCAAATAAAAAAAAGGTTACTGTGATAATGCTCTAAGAAGTCTTTGGCTTCTCAAGTGTGCATTATCTTTGTTTCTGGTCAAGTCAGCCATGAGTTTATCTTGTTCTGCATCGACATCAAGAACTAAAACCTCACATGAGCCGTTAAGCCAGTGCAAGGTTAGGTTGTCGAAGACAGAATAAGTTAAAGTCTCAAAGACGACTTCTCCACATTCTGGACATGTTAGACCAATCATTAACTATCTTATGTTGTTATAATATATAAAGTGAGATTTGATTAATTTGATTAGTATACTATACCATAAGAAACCAATTAAAGCCCATGGAATTAGTAAGGATATATAAACAGTTTGGTAAGGGCAGAACTCTTTAAATATCCCTACAATACCTGTTTCTAATAAAAAAAAAGTCTCATGGCTCTAGCCATGGGTTGCGACTCATCATAGCATCTTCAATCGCATAGTCTTCGATTGCTTCAATGCTCAAGTCTTTGTATTCTGGGTTATTCATCATCTGGTCGATTCTGTCACAAGCAGTAAGGCGATCTTTGCCCTCTGTCTCGTCCCATTCTTTGGCAAGTTCTCTGTAAGTCTTGCCTGTGGCTTCGTCAATTTGGTCAAGCCATGAACAGGATTCATGCCATGCACCAAATCCACTTAACCATTTGATGAGTTCACCCCTGCGAATACTTCCATCACAGATTTTACAAACGCCTCTGTATTTGGAAGAAAAAACGCGTGTTTGATTCCATCTCATAGTATAACTAATGTCTTATAGTATATAACCCCCACTTTGATTAATTGCAAGTCCCCCCCAGAACTAGGTATTGTAAGGCTATATAAACAGTTCTATTCACTATCGCTCGCGTACAACTATTCAATCAAACTCTTTATATACCCTTACATGTGAGGTATATGATAAAAAAAATGGTGACGACCATTGATGATTACTCATCAATGAACACAGCATCACCAATGATACAGTTTGTACCATAACGTAAATGATAATCCTTATGTCTATTGACTCTTATCAAAAACAAAGAGTCATTCTTGTCAAAAGATTGACCACACAAACTACATATCATAAAATCAATACGTCCTCATTACATATAAACATAGATTTGATTAATAATACGCCCTAACACTCGCGTACGAATATTTGGAGTAGGGATATATAAACAGTTCTGTAATAATAAAAAAGATTAGTTGTTAGCTTGGTGTTTTGCTATATCATCTTTGAGTTTCTCAAAGACAGTTTCAACCAAACTAATGTTCTTTAAGATGTCGTCAATTCTAAAGTCGTCATACACGACAAATGTATTGCCTTGCATGCGAACTGCAATCGACTCAATCAACTTGGCACACATCTCAACACTTCCTTGGTTAAAGGTTGTGTGTAAGTATCCCTCTTTGCTGATTGGTGGCATCTCGTAAGATTTACCATTGAATGAGAACTTGTGGTTCATAATAGGAATAAGTCGTTATAGTATATAATACTTACTTTGATTAATTCCATGCATCAGTAAATCGAACTGTTTAAATATCCTTAGATGATTGAATCTCGTTTCTATACTATAAATTAATCAAAGATAGTGTTAAATACTATAACAACTAAACTCTATTAATGCAAAGTTCAGAAGAGATGAACATGGTATATAAAGCCATCAAAAACGCTTTCGATACCAGAGATTCACAATTCGAATCGAGTAGATTGAACGGTGAGTTCAGCATCAGAACCGATGCACCTTGCCAAGCAGTTCAAATCACTCCAAAAAGTAACGAACATCACATCGACAAAACCCTTTGTGATTTAGTTACTGGAGTTCTTCAGCAATTTTGTGCCGTCAGTTTTTGGTTAAGAACCGATTATGACGACAACAAAACTGTTGTAATGAGAATCTCCTAAACCCCCCATTTCTTTATTTTCAACATTTCCACAGTGTAGGACACTCGTATTAGGGCGACCAAGTAAATACAGAAAAAAACTGTAATTTTCAGGTTTCCCAGATACAAATCCGAATACAACTCGGCACAAGATTTAATAACTATTCCCTCGTATACAAGTCATGGGGGAGACAATAATCCAAGCAAGGCAAATACTCATCAAAGAACACACATTACCACCATTAACAGTAGCATATCTACCATCACCAACATTCTTTCAAGATTTTATGAAAGAAGCTGGGACAGATGAAGAACTCCTTACCCTAATAACAACCATAACAAGAATACGAAAAAAGAAAATAACACATGTAGCACTATACATACCAAACGAAGAATTTGAGCAAAGGCTCTCTCCAGAGGAAATGGAGTTTTACATATCCCTCAGAGATGCAGGGAAAAAATTAGCAAACCTTACCTGTATTCCTCAAGAACTTCAGGATTTCTCCTAGTAAAATCCAATAGTTTCTTCAAGTCGTTATAATCATCTTCATCAAGCAGGTGCTTGTTCCATTTTAATCCACAAAATATGCAGGGGGAATGAAACATAAAAAAAGCCATTATATCGTATTCGTCTCTATTCATTTGGCATCAGGGGTAGGTTCTTTTTTGGCATCTAATACATAGGAAGCCTGTATTCTGAACATACATTTCATCAATTCCCTAGTATTAAACTTTTTAGACCTATCCTTTGTGTGATTTATAAACTGTTTGCCACAGGCTATACACACAGTACTTTCCAAGTTCTTTCTAGTAATAAGAGAAGATTTCTCCATTATACAAGACTATCCCATTCCATCTTATATTGCTTTCGGAGTTTTTCGGGATTTGGTAGGCGTTTGGAACGCTTATACATGTGCCATGAAAGAATTAAACCGATAGGGGTAAAAACGAGCGAGCACACAAGAAACGTCAAAACTGCGACTTGCCACGTTTTTACCATGCCTTATACACGCCTGCGACCTTTATAAATGTGTCGGAAAAATTTTTTCGGGTGCTTCGCACCCTCGATTAATTCCCAAAAGGAAAGGGGTAAATCTTACGTGTTTACCCACTTGCGACCTGCAAGAACGAGTCTAAGAGGGCTACCGAAGTTGCGAAGTAGCAAAGTAGGTAATCCCTGACGACTATCATATAGTAGGTTGTCCTAACTTATATATTTTAATCGTCGTCTTCTTCTTTTCTATTAAACATTTTATGTGCTTCTAATTCATCTTCAATTAGAAAACTGATCTTCCAGAATAGTCTTCTGTCTTCGAGTGTTATTTTTTCAAGTGGTAATTTTGCATAAATTAATTCCCACCATCTCAATAACGTATTGTAGTCTTTGAGAGTTAATTCGACCATACAAAATCGTTTATGTTATAGTATTTAAATTCTCTTACAATGTTGAGTATCGTACGAACGCTTATATCTCTTGCTACTTCGTAGTCTATCTCCACAACATGGACAGTGAATCTTTCCATCAAAATTGGACTTTAGAAACCATTCTTCACACTTTGCACATCTATGTGAGTCACGATAATTTCGTTTACCCATTGGTGCACAGTATCTATTACAGATGTTTTTACAATGATGCATGTAGTATAATGATTTCTACGCTATAAAAACCTAGCTACTTCGCTACGGTAGTCCTCTCCCTCAGCGTAAAGCATCATGGGAGTATGCAATCGCTCACACTACTAGGCAATAAACTTTTTATATGTATTGTTTATAAGTTTAACCATGCCTAAAGACGATTTTGAAGTAATCGATATTAAAGATCCAGAAAATCCTAAAGAGATTAAGATGGAAAAGAAAAAATCAGAGTGCATTTGTGATGGATCACGACATATACAGTGTCCAGTACACAGATAAACACTTTTTTTACATTTTTTTAACAAAACTTTATATAATTAAGTTAAGCGTATTTTAATATGGGCTTTAGAGACTATCTAACCAACGTAAGCAAGGCTTTTATTAATAAATCTAATACCGAAACTACAGTTAGACCTAGTATTACAACCCCATATATGAGTACCGATACAGGTGCAAAGTTACCTATTTTCCCATTCCCACTGATGATGATTTACGAATTAGCAGATAATATTGATGCATTAAGAATACCTATTGAGACAATTAATAGAGAAATGTTTAAGAATGGATTCGAAATTGTGGAAAAATGGAAGTATAAATGCGAGAATTGTGGTAAAGAGTTCCAATATGCACCAACTATTGATGATAAACCAGATGAACAACCATTTGAGCAGAACCAAGATAACGAAACAAATGCAATTCCAAAAGCAAAGGCAATTATTGATGAATCACAGTTACAATGTGATACATGTGGCAATACAAACCTAAGACGACCAGTACCAGAACACAGATTAATACTTGAAAACCTTATTACAAAACCAGTAAATGGAAACCAACAAACACTTGAAGATTTAGCAAGACAGTTGGAAAGAGATTTGGAAATTGCAGATAATGCATACTTGTTAGTGTTGAAACAGTATAATATCAATGATAGAACTGGTGAAATTAATCACGATCAATCCGAAATCAAAGAGTATCTTAGAATAGATCCACCACAGGTAGCCATGATTTGCGATTCTGATGGTAGATTGGGATATAACGACAAACACGAACCTATATTTGTTTGTCCATACTTTGAACATAGAAGAACTAGACTCCACAAAGATACATGTGAAAAAACAGATGATGGAGTTCATAGTAATCCAGTTAAAGCCCTAAAGGCATTGATTGAAGTAAATGCTGTTTATTCGATTGGTACTCCACAACCAAAGTCAGTAATTTATGGAGAGGGTGAAGTTGTTTGGAAAGCAGGTAAATACAAGCCATCATTAGTATATGGATTCTCCCCTATTTATGCTGTATGGTCTAAAGCCATGACATTATCTCACATGGACGAATATGTTAGAAAGTATTTCGATAAAATGAGACCACCAAGAGGTATGTTGGTTATTGCATCAAGAAACTATGAGACATTTAGAAAATCATGGGGTGAACTTGAGATGAGAGCAGCAGAAGATCCTTATATGATTCACCCATTGATGGTAGAATCTGATAAAGGTGGAAAGAACATGGCACAATGGATTGATTTCACTGGATCATTAAGAGAATTAGAATTTATTGAAGTTAGAAAGGAATTAAGACAACTAATTGGTGCAATTTATGGTGTCTTACCACTCTATTTCGGTGAAATGGTAGGTGGGTGGTCACAAGAGGGATTACAAGTTACAATTACAAACAGAGCAGTAAAATGGGGACAAGACATACTATCAAAGGCATTTTTCGATAAAATTGCAGAGATGTTGAATGTAGATGATTGGCATTTAAGATTAAAAGGTGGAGAAGAAAACGACAAACTCAGAGAACTACAAACTGATGGTGTTGAAATTCAAAACATGGCTATTCTACAACAAATGGGCTTTGATATTACCAGAACTCACACTGGAGAGTTCAAAGTAAGCAAAGAAACTGCATTAAGTGCAAGTGATATGATGATGAATGACATGCAAGCAAGAATGGGTAGAGGTAGAGGAACTGCATCTCCAAAAGAAAATAGACAAAATATGCAAGGTGAACCATTACAAACTAGACCATCTGATATGGGTGGAGTTAGTCAAGGATTCCCTGCAAGTGGTTCTGGTACTACAATGTCAAAGAAAGCATACAATGACGGTATTACTCCAGATAACTTTGATGTTATCAAATCATTACTACAAACTGCTGTAAATTATGATTGGAATAAGGGAAAAATGGTAGATGAACTAAGAAAACAAGCAGGTATGACAGTTAGACAAGCAAGAGATTTAGTTAAAAACGAATTAAGTATGGTAAAAAGATGGGAAGACGTTGACGAAGAAAAATCATAAATGTCAGAAATGTTCAGATAAAGAAAAAGAAAATGGCAGAGAAACTGAATATTAACCATGGTGGAACTGATATTGGTAAAAAATTACTAAGAAAACATCAAGAAAACGAATTTACCAAGGTAAATAACTACAAAGAAGCAGTTTGTTTGAACTGTTTGAAAAACGATAGAGCAATCGCTACAATAGCCATGATTTGTGGAGAATGTGCAGGTAAACGTGGAAGAGAAGCATTATTGGCTACAATTTCACATAAATTCTATGGTCTTTGTCTATTTTGTGGAGAACATAAATTCAACTTGGAAGAAATTAATGCAAGATTTTGTATGACATGTCATGGTAGAATAGCACAAATTACAAAAGAATACAATAAAAAAGGTGGAATGTATGGTGCTGATCCATTTTGGCAAAAGATGAGAAGAAAATACGGTAAAGATTGGCAAATAAAATTTAAAGAGGGTTGGAATACTAAAGGACGAGATTAATTCTATCTCTCATAAAGTCGTAAAATCTATGTTCCCAATTAACTTTGTATTTTCCCTTGTGGAAATCACCATAAAATCTGTCTACCTTTGTTTCATACAATGGCGATCTAAGAAATCTTGGTTTAAACAATAATTTATTTTTCTTTGCATCAAATACACATTGATTATGTTTTATCAAATCAACAGTTCCTTTAAGTTCTTCTGGTAATACTCCATTTCTTGCATGCACTATTGTTCTATTCATGTTTAATCGTTCTTTTTGATTATTAGTATTAGTTACTGCGATTAAATGTAATCTAGGAACTATGTAAATATCTATTAATTTTGCATTAAACATAGGATCTTCAATAAAATCCTTGTAAATTCTATTATAAACTTCTAAACTAGAATAGACATAGAAAGATGTTGCCATAATACATTATTTTAAATAATAGTATCGTTATATTAACCTTATGCTAGAGATGATAGAAGCAGTATCTACAGAACTACTAACTGCTGTTTTGTTAGGAGTAGGTGCAGGTCTTGTAGGTTATTTCAGAAAAATCCAAAAAACTAATAGTGATTTGTGCAAAAAAGTCGAAAGATTACAAAAAACTATTATTATTTTGGCAAAAGTTATAGATCAAAACGTTAAACGTGCTCACCCTGACCAAGAATCAGAATTAGATGAACTTGTACAGGAATTATTAGCAGATAATGAGTAAAGATTATATTAAGGTTGTGAACCAATCATCTACATGAACGAATACATTGTTATACTTGCAATCGTTGCAGCAGCAATCGGTGCAGTAGCAAGTACCATTCAGGGGTATATGAGGGCTGAGGGCAATTATTCATTGAAAAAATTGGCTTCTGCCTTAGTATCATCTGTATTCTTCGCCTTTGGTATTGTAAATATTACCAATGTTGAAGCAAGTTTTGGTACAATAGGTGTTGTAGGAATATTCATTTCTAACGCACTTTTGGGATATGGTATTGACCAAGCCCATTCAGCATTGGACAAATAATCCAATGTTTATTCATTTTTTTAACTAAAAACTTTAAATAGTTCACAATAGGTTTATATATTAATGAGTGAAGAACTATACTTCAACCAACTTGTTACAAAGTCTTTGCACGCGATGCATGGTAACGATAGATTCTTTGAGGGTTATCTTACCGTAGAGGTGAAAGACAAGCAAGGTGAGATTACAGTTGTTGACGAACTCATAAAAGTACTACCTATATGGATAGACAGAGGTGCACCAATTACCGATACACACAGTAATCGAGTAATAGGCAAAGGTATCAACTACCAGAGAACTATCTACAAAGGAGTCAATGGGGAAGAATACCCTGCAATCAAAATCATAGGCAAAATTCACAGTGACTATGAATTGGATAATGAAATTTGGAAAAGAATAACAAGTGGAGAGTATAAGGGACTTTCATTTGGTGGAGCTACAAAAGCCAGTAGAGAGCCAATAGTTATGAAAGACGGAAGTATGGCTTATAGATTAAAAGACCTTGAGCATTACGAAGTCGCAGTTTGCAAAGATCCTGCAGTACCTTTGGCATTAATTACTGATTTTAATCCTATTGCAAAAGCCATGACAGATGATTATACTATGCACTCTGAGGGTAAAATGCTCATTAGATGTGGTAAATTTGGTTGTATGGTTGAAAAAGCAGATTCAGATACTAAATTACAAGGAACAAGAGAAATAGGTTCAGATCCAGAGGCACAACATAAAGAATCAGAACAAGTAACTGAAAAAGAAAATAGTCAATTAGAAATGGGAACTAAAGTAGAGATGGAACATACTGATGATAAAGAAGAAGCAAAGAAAATTGCCATGGATCATTTGAAAGAAGATCCAAATTATTATACTAAATTAGGTGAAGCCATGCCAAAAGAAAAGAAAATTATGAAAGAAAAAGCAGATAAAGATGATGATAAAGAAGATAAAAAAGATGATGATAAAAAAGATGATGATAAAAAAGAACATGTAGACCTAGGAGATCATAAGAAATATCCAAAATGGAGTGATAAACAAGAAGCTTTAGAAGCACAAGGTCATAGTGAAGAATCAGCAAAGAAAATAATCGGTGCTGCATTAAAATCAGAGCAAAAAGCAATAGATTCATATAAAAATGCCACAATATTTATAAATACACTTATTAAAGATTTAACTAATAACATGGTCGAGAAAGACGAATCCAAAGAATCCAAATCTCACGAAGAAGAGGAAACTGAAGATGAAGACAAATCCAAAGAAAGCAAAGTCGAAAAAGCCAACACTGATTTTAGAGAAGCTATCAAATCAAACTTTGAAGCTATGACCGAAGTCATTCAATCACTCGCTGAAACACAAAAAAGCGTTTCAGAGACACTCAAAAGTGTTGACGATAGACTCAAAGCATTAGAGACTCCAACTGACCTACCTTTGAAACCAGCTACAACTGATTCCGAAGATATTGGTGCAGATGTTAAAGTCCCTGCTGAGCCTTATGTATCCAACTCAGAACAAGCTAGCCTTGATGCTGATGGTGCAGGTCATGAGAAAGATGAGGGCAAATTGACAATGCAAGAGAAAACCTTTACAACTTCAACTCCAAGACCAAATGCACCTGTTGAAACTATCAACAAGTCATTTTCACAAGATTATAACCTTGTATTGAAAGATGCAAGAGAATCTGGTGACTTGAGCCAAGTAGCAAAGAACATTCTCATTGGAAAATATACTCCCGACATTAAAAGCGAGGAATGGTATTAGATGGTTCAAATCAGAACAATAGATGAGCTCGAAGCACTCTATTATGGTTTCAACAGAAATCTCATTCAAAAAGCTGATGCACCTATCACAACTGCCACAAGTGGTACTTTTAACGCCATTTTTGGTGCTTATGCATGGGCTCAACTTAACTTGGAAGCAAACGCTTTTGGTATTCTTCCAAAGTATCCATGGGATAAATCTGGTTGGCGTGTCATAACAGCTAGAGCAGCAGGTCTTGCTGATGCAGGTTCAAACAATAACACCTCTCTTGGTGGAACTGCCGAGGGTGGACTTATTGCTGATACCGTAAAACCAACTCTCCAAGAATTAGATGTAAAACCAAAGACAGCACAACTGCCTTTCAGTGCATCTGAAGTTATGGAATGGTTGGCAAGCCACAGTAAAGACGACATTTGGGGTGGACTTGGTTCACTTCGTTTGTTTATGGCAGTACAACATAAAGAAAACATCAATAAAATGCTTCTTGCCGATGTTGAGACACAAGCTAGTGGAGCTAGTGCTGATTTCGCAGGTTCATTAGACTTTGAATCCTTAGACAGAATTGTCTCAAGTGATGCAGAAGAAGATGCACTAGGTGGATCATACAACAATTATTATGATTGTTGGAATAAGATCGACAGAGATTCAGGCACAGATTTCGACTCTACAGTTGAATCAGCTAGTGGTACTATCGGTACTGATGGTGTCCTTACTGACGATACCTTGAGAACTTTCCTAAGAAAGATCAGAAAGGCAGCAGGTAAAGATCCAAATGTATTCCTCGGTTCTCACGAAGTATATTCCGAAATTCAAGGCTTATACATGCCATCTGTAAGAATTGCAAATCCTTACGGTGAAGCACTCGTACAAGTTGATGTTAACGGAATTTCAACATTCAAGGGAACTGGTGTTGGTATTCATGTAGACTCAATTTATGGAATCCCATTCATTCCAACTAAAGATGCACCATCTGGTGGTGGAAATGAAGTTGGTAGACTATTTGCATTAGATACTTCTGATGCAGAGGGTTATGGTTATCCAAGAATTGGTATACAAATCGCAATCCCAACAGAGTATTACGAAGCAACTCGTAGAACACCTGCATATCCATTTGTCAACAATGCATTTGTTGAGAAAGGTGTGTTCAGAACTATGGGTGAAACAGTTTGTCGTCACTTCAAAGCACAAGGAAAAATCAGAGACATTAAACTCTAAAATTTTTCTATCCCCCTTATTTTCTTTTTTTATACGTTTAAATATAGGTACATTATACACAAATACATGGGATTTATTTGTAAAAACTATTGTGAGAGAATTGAAATCAAAGTATTTGCTGCAAATGCTTATGATGGTAATTGCTACTGTACTAGATGTTCAGTATGGTTAAAACTATCTGATTTGGAAGGATTAAAATGTCCTTGTTGTAAACAAAGAGCAAGACAGAAAAAAAGATACCTTAGATCAAAAGAAATTAAACGTATTGATTAACATCGATGATTAACATAGTGTTTTCTTTATATACTGTTTGTGCCTGATTAAAATTTATATGTATATTTGTGGAATTATTACTAATGGCACAGATTCCTGCCTTAATTCCAAAAGAAGTTGAAATACAACGACTAAAGAAAATTTGGTTGATTGTAATTGCTATGGGATCAGTAGCAGCATCAGTTGAAGTAGATAACTTCGTTGATGGTTCACTTCATCAAACATCAATCAGGGATTCTGCATTTACTCCTGCACACTGGTGGCTTTATAGTCACTTTGTCGCTTTACCTTTAGGGTGGGGTGCAGTTGCAATCTATGATAGGAAAGTCCCTATTCTTAGAGGAGTAAACAACTCAATGAACACAGGATTAAAAATGACCATTCTTGGTTATTTGGCTACTATGTTTACCATTGGTGTAAACGAGATGTGGCACTTCTGGTTTGTTGAAGAAATATTTGCAGTACCTAATCACTGGATGTTTAACATGGGAGTTGTAGTAGCTTTTATGGGTGCACTAGCTTATGTCGTAAGAGTATATGCTAGATTGGTTGAACTAGGTGCAGAAACACCAAGTGATAACCCATACGTTGCAGAAATGTATAAGATGGCACTTGAGGGAAAGCTATACAGCAGATCAATCCCATAAAATCTTTTTTTATACTTGTTTACCTAATTTAATACAGAATGGATTCTGACAAAAATATATTGGTTGTCCATCTGTTGATTTCGTTGTATATGCTATCATATAACAATCTTCACAAAGTTTAGTAGGAATTTTTAAGTTAAGCACAATATACTTATATACTAGTCAATTATATAAAATTTATGGCTATCACCACATCTGTAAGTGATTGGACAGCAGCTAACGTTTCAAAGACTTTGAGCGTACAATCTGCTTTGACATCTAAATTAAGATGTTACAAAATCAAATGCACAGCAGGGGGAAGCGATACTTATTCTACAGGTGGCGTTACTGCTAACCTGAAAGAGGGAAGAATCAATACCCTAGTAGCAGTTATTCCAGAGACTTCAAGTCTTGACTATATCGTTAAATACGATAAAACCAATGGAAAAATCAAACTACTCGCTTCACCAAATACTTCTGGAAATCCTTTCGATGAAGTAGCAGATGAAACTTCTATCGCAAGTGCAACATTTGAGTTCCTAGTATTCGGCTACTAGAGTCCAAAAAAGCCTTTCTTTTTTCTTAAACTTTATATATTCCTAATTATAACCTAATTCATGGTAGAAGATAACCATAATATTAAGAATATAGACGGAGCAGATACTTTAGTTAAGGCTACTCATGGTGTAGTCACAGCAGTTCACATAATGCATGATGCTACCACAGGCACACTTGTATTCAGAAACGGTACAACTATAGCAGCACCTATTGAATTTACAATTCATACTGAAAACCCACAAGCATATCTTGAACTTAATAGAAGATTTGAAAACGGTATTTATGTAGAATGTGCCAATTCAAATGTCAGAGCACTCGTAGTTTACAAGTAATAAATTTAAATACTTAGAATAACTTTATAAGTTATGGCAACAACTTACTGTTCAGTAGCAGATATATCTGATTATTTAAGAGTACCTATTACTGCTACTACTAGCCCAAATAAAACTCAAGTTGAGAAAATTATTAATAGAAAAGAGGGTGAGTTTGAGAGAAGAACTGGTCATGCATGGAGAACAAAAGTTTCAAAACAAGAAATTTACGATTTACCTTTACAATATATCTATGGGTGGGGTGTTCCAATAAATCTTAAACATAGAAATTGTTTTTACTTTGATTCAGATGAGGGAGATAAAATAGAAATTTGGCAAGGTTCTAATTCTGTTTGGCAAGACATTACAACTAACACAGGTTCTTATGATTTTGATCCTAACCTTGGTAAATTATTTTTAAGAGGTTATTTGTTTTCTATATTAAGACAACATAGATTAAGAGTCACATATAGATATGGTGGAGAACAATATGGTGGAGACACTGTAATACCAGATGATATTAAAGATGCAATAATCAAAATGACATGTATTGAATTAATGAATACAATGTTTAGAATGGACGAAGTTCCAACTGGTGGTATGGTAGACATAGGTTCTGTAAAAAGAGATTGGCAAGAAGATATTGAAACTTGCATCGAAAACAGAAGAGAAGTATTTGTAATACCTTGATTAAAAATGGTATCTATTCGTAGAATTTTTTCAGGTATAAAAGCAAAAATATACGAAGCAGCAGGTAAAAAAGCAGGTATAAATGTTAAGATTCGTGAAAAAGAAAATGGAGAATATGTAGCTACAGTTAATATGAAAAAAGGTATTGATGCTTTACCAACAACAATGACAAATCCAGATACAGTAATAAATTTGTATAGATTACAAAAACAAGAAGAACAATATTATGAACCACCTGATAAAGTAGTTAAGGGTGAATCTGTTGATGAACAGTATGAAGATTTACCAGATTATTATCAAGATGCTATATTACCTGCAAAAGTAAAACCAAATATCACAGCAATAAAAGAATGGGTAATAAAGGTTAAACTTAACAATTTAAATAATAGAGATGTTTTATTAGAATTATACGGTGAAAGTTTTACACAGGAAGACGTAGCAAAAGATAACTCAAAAAAAATAGACCATTTGGTTGATTCAATAGCCTATAAAATATCAAGAAAAATATGGTATGTAGGAAGAAGACCATCTAGTATGACAGATTATCAATGGGATAGGGAAACTAGACATCTTAGACCTGCTGAGGGTACTTATGGTAAATTTGATGAGTGGAAAACATTTAAGTATGATACGAACTATGAATATACATCGGGTGTGTTTTGAATGACTTTAGCCTATACTATGACAGAGACAATAAAAGACCTAATTAATAATAATTGGACTTCTGGTGCTAATCCAGAAATCTCAGCAGTATGGACTAGAAGAAGTGTAGGTTTTATAGATGATAGAAGAGATCAGATTATAATAACTCCTAAGATAGAGAATATACAATATTATAGTCTATACGGTAGAGACCACCTACATGAGATAACTCTTGATTTAGATATAAGAACCTATCAGAATATGGAAAGACATTCTGACATAATTGATGAGGTATTAAGAATAATTAAGGCTAATATAAGAGGTACAAATTACATAGATTTACAGGTGTTAAACACGTTATCAAGAAATGAAAGGGTAAGAAATATGTTCAATCAAATCATAACTATCTCTCTAAGAGTACTCAATCCTTAAAATTTAAATACTAATATGGACTTTTAAAGGTATGGCAGGTATTATAACTGGTGCAAGTGTTTATGTCCATTACGGTGTAGAGGGTAATACTTTTGGTGCAGGTGCAACAGTAGATAGAGCATTTGGTGCTAAAACTACCATTAGTTCACTTACATTAACAAACAATAGAATCGATCTTGCAAAACTAGGTCAAATTGAAATTAACGATTACGCTTATGGTGTTCAAAACGGTACAATAGGAATTAACTTTGTATTAGCAGATACAGTTACTTCAGGTGGAACAGAATCATCTGGTGAAATTTTTGAGTTTATTTATGGTACTCCATCAGTAGGTGGGGTTTATCCATCTGGTGGAATTGGTGTAGGTAATGCACCTGTAACATCTCCAAGGGCAACATTTAACGTAGGTATCAATACTCCAGATTGGGGAATTGATGGTACAGCATACAAAGTTAGAGTATTAAGAGGTTGTGTTCTAAATAACTTTTCAATCAGCACTTCTATTGGAGAAACAGTAAACTGTTCAGCAGATTTTAATTATGGTTTAGAATCAAAGAATACATCAATTTCTTATTCAGAGCCAACAATTACAACTGGTACTCCATATACATTTGCACATGCAATATTAAAAACAAAATTAAAGGATGGTTCATTAGCTACTGTTGAATTAGTACAAGATTGTGAAATCTCATACGCATTAAACAATGAACTATTATTCTCATTAGGTTCTAATCAATCAGTAAACTCATTCAGAAAGATTTTAGATATTACTGGAAGATTCAAAGTAGCATTTTCAGATTGGAAATACTTTGAAAGAGTCTTGGCACAAATCGGAATTGGTGATAATGGTGCATACGAACAAAACATCTCAACAGCAAGTGAGGGAACTGTTGAATTAGAGTTAACATTCACAAATGGTGCTAAATCAATTAAATTAGAATTAGCAGGTGTATCAATATCTGATCTTGCAATTTCAGGTCTTGAGCCAGTAGAACCAGTATACCAAGAAATTGCTTTCAAAGCAAAAACATCACAAGTAACAGTTACCACATAAGGTTTATTAAACCCTTAACATTATTATCTATATGGTAATTAAATCATTTGAAATAGATTATAACGGTAACAAAGAAACAATAGAATATGAGGACGATTTACCATTTGGTGAGTTGGAAAGTATCATATCATCATGTATTGATATGACAAACATGAATGATATTAAAGTGAAAATACCTCAATACAGAAAAGCAATATTTCTTAAATCATTAAGAAAAGCACCATTCAAAGTAAATGATTCAAGTGAAATGAATACATTACCAAACTCAGTTGTTGAGCAAGTTCTCAAAGGTTTAATGACATCATTCCCTTTAGGACTATTTTTGGAAAATTGGGTGAAGACAATAACAGGAGATATAGATCCCAATCTGCTAGAATCTACTACTTTTGTGCAAGAGAGTTCGGTTGGGACAAAGACACAGTAGATAAACAATCTCTTCATTACTTAATAATGATAATAGATGAGCATAACAAAGCTATGCGTGAGGAAGAGAACGAAATGAAAAAACTTAAAAGGTAAACACTCATATAAAAATTTATGTCTCAGAATGGAAACTTTGGTAAACAACCTAATGAAACAGATATAGATCAGTTAACCAGAGTTATAGAGGAGTTAAATGAAGCTTTTAAACGTGTAAATAAGATAACAGATGAATTATCACAAACAACATTAAGAGAATTAACTGTTAGGGCTACAAGATTAATAGAATTAGAAAAGAAAAAAGAGGCAGCATTACAAAAAACTAATGATACTTTGGCTATAGTAGCAAGAAGAGAATTATCAAGATTAAATGTAATGGATAAAGAAGCCAAAAACTTAGCAATAGAAAGAAAAGAAAGAAATGCTGCTGCTCAAGAAAGATTCAGAGAGAAACAAGAATTACAAAGACAACATGCAGAAGATGTCCGTTCACACATTCTACTTAGAAAACAGATGAAAAACTCAAATGATGCATTAAAATTCTTTACAACTTCGTTATCAAAAGGATTAAGTATAAGTGCAGCAGGTGGAATGGGATTAGGAAAACTTGTATCTGCATATACTAGAGCATCAAATCTTAAAGAATCAAACAAAGAGATTGATAAAATATCTGACCAAATTGAAAAATTACAGAATCAAATAAACAATAATCCAAATGATCCAAACGTAGGACAATGGAGAAAAGATTTACTAATGGGACAAAAAAAATTAGATTCTGAAATAAGTAGAAAGTTAGGATATGAACAAGGAGAGGGTGCAGATACATCAAAATTATTAGGTACAAAAGGAATGTCGGCACTTGAAGCAATAGGTGACTTTGGTAGAAAACATGCTAAAGGTATACTAATAGGTGCAGCAGGTGCAGGTATATTAATCAGTATCATAAAGAAAGCGATGGACGTATCACCTGTATTCCAATCAATGAAGAAATTAATGGAGTTTGGATTCATGTTAATACTTAGACCTATAGGAGATTTCTTTGGATTTGTAATGAGACCAGTTATGATTATGTTACTTAGAAAATTCATTATACCATTTTATCAATATTTATATCCAAAATTAATGAAAATAGGTACTGCTCTAGGTGGAGAAATAGCTGACAGAATTGAAAAACTTTCCAAAGGAGATTTATTAGGTGCTATATTTGGTTGGAAAGAGGGTGAACCAATTTTAGCAAATGTTACTTCAGCATTTACAAGTCTTGCAGTTTTGGTAGGTACAGGTGGTACTGTAGCTTTAGCATTATTAGCATTTCAGAAAATTTTAAAAACAGGAACATCTTTAATAGCAAAGATACTTGGGTTACCAGATCCATACGCAAAACAACAAGAACCACCAACTAATCAAAATCCACGAAATACTCAAAATCCACCAAATACTCAAGAACCACCAACTAATAAAAATCCTACGCCAACTAATACAAATAATCCACCTAATAAAAACGTTATGCCTAGCAGTGGTACTTCAAAAAGTTCACCAATTAACAATACATCAGCGTATGCAAAAACATTACTAAATAAATCTCCGATAAAACCACCAGTTACAACAGGTGGTTTTGTAAGTACAGGTTCATCTACAACTCAAGGTGGAGTGTTTATGGGTACAGGAACTACGTCAACAAGTAATAAAACATTGGTAACTGGTAAATACAGTTTAAATTCAGTAATAAAAAATGCTCAGAAATATGTTGAAAGATTTTTAGAAAGTGCAAAGAAAGCAAAGAAACCTATTGCAGATGTTGTTAATAGTTTAAAAGGTTACATTAAAGGAAATGTTAGTTTAAAGGGTGCTATAGGTGGAAGTGGAGAGGGATTAGCATTTATGTTAGCACCATTTTTAGACTATGTTCCATACATGCCTGAACTAAAGCAATATGTTGGAGAAATTATGAGTCCTTTGAGAATGAGTAAAGAACAAGGTCAACTTATAGATAAAGCAATAGGTACTCCATTTGCAAGTGCAGTTGATGCATTTCAACAATATAATCCAATCAATTATCTATTTGATATATTAAAAGGTAAACCATTAGGAACTCACTCAGGTATATCAACTAATGCGGTTGGTGGAATTATTACAGAACCAGTAATGGGTATAGGTAAATCAGGTAAAAGATATTTAATGGGTGAAGCAGGTAACGAATACATAGTTCCAGCTAATAGAATGAACAACATGAATGGTGGAGTTACGGTGAATATTAATATATCAAACATGAGTGGTAGTATGCAAGATGTTAATAGATTGCGAGATGTTATACTTAGAGTTATGCAAGAATCTTCAAGTAAGATGGTGAGATAATGACACAAAGAATTTTTATATTAAAGAAAACAGCTCAGATTTCTGGAACTAATTCAAATCCAGCTTTCCCTGCAATAGAAATCACTAATATAGGTAATTTTACATATTCATTAAATACTCCTGTATCACCTTTACCTTTACCAGAAGAATCACATGAAGAAAATGTATTGATAAAAATGGAAGGCAATTCTGCACAGATTACTATTGATTTTAAGATAACTCCTAATTCATCATGTTGGGGATATGTTGATGATCCACAAGGTAATAGAGAATTTCACGTTAGTAATATAACATCGCCATTAGGAATTATCAATGAAATTAAAGATAGGTTTATTCCTAAATCCTTAGTAGATGGTTACGCATTTGAGATACAAGACGATACAAATTCAAGTAATAATGTTTTTGATTATGGTACTATAAATAACATTACATTCAGTTCTTCTGCTGATTCTCCTACAGTATACAACTGTTCATTTACATTCATGGTAGGAAATGTAATAGGATTGTATGAAGCAAATGTTCCATATACTCCTAATAAGGTTAATTTATCTATTGTAGCAGGTAATATAGTAGTATCTTGGGAAGATAGCAAAATATATGCAAGTTCAACTGATATACCAACTATAACTGGTGCTTCTATAAAATATAAAAGATCAGATTCACCTGCATGGGTAGAGTATGGATCTAATCAATTTGCAGTTGGTAATGGTGGGGAAGATCCTAACAATCAACCTGCATCAGATTCATCTACTCGTCTTATTACATTATCTACTTTAAGTTCAGGTACATACAGAATAAAAGTAGCTATGTTATCTAAAGATTCATATAATTCAAATGTTTATTATTATATGCAAGGAAAAAATACTGCAACTAATGGATACGAGATAACTAAATGAGAGTAAAAATTTGCCAAATCAGAAGAGACACTAATGGTAACATAACACATAGAAGATTCTTTGTTCCAAAAACTGCAATAGTAAGAAGAGAGGGTACTAGAGCACCAGATAACATGGAATTTACAGTAGATATAGTATCAGATATTAAAGAAAATGATGAGATATACTATATTCAAGATATTATTGATACAGATAATTTAGTTGGAATGTATAATTTCTATGGTAATTTTAGAGATGAATCTGGATATGAACAAGATGATGTCAGAGCAAGTAACATAGATATACCTGAATGTGTTGATTTATCTGGTACTAGTAGTATATATGAAAGATTAAGATTATATGAAAATGTTGGAAATTCAAGACAAAAATATCTTGGATTTTATAAAACCAATATAAACGCAACATCAAAAGATGGTATCAAGATGGAAAAAAAGTTTGTCTATAATAGTAATACAAATCCACCTATCATAGACATGAGTGGAAATTTTGAAATTTGGTTAGAATTTCTTCCAAATTATACGAGTAATTTATTTACATTATTAGATTTTTATAATGAAAGTACAAATAAAGGATTATTAATTCAATGGGACGTTCCTAATAATCAAATAAAAATAACAGCGAATAATGGTGGAACTGCTAATGTGGCAACATGTCCTTTAACATTTGATACAGATTTGTTTCATTTAAGAATAGGCAGAAATAATGGTGAATTTTTCGTATATGCTAATCAAGAGGAAAAAACAGTTACAAATGCTTCATATAGTGCAGATTTAAATCATACAGATCCATACTGGTATATGTGTAAAAGTTATAATGAAAGTACGTCTTCATGGAGTGATGGATTTTCTGGGTATTTTTTTCAACTGAGATTTTATGATACAATACTAGATGATGATCAAGCATATACTATATGGTCTTCTAAAGCACAACAACTCACTATGAAATTCGGTGGATTCATTTGGAAATTAGAAGATGGTATTTCAAAAAGAGCACAATGCAAAGGGTGGTCAGCAAAGATATTATCTAAGATTATATCACCATCAACAATGACAAATGCACCTAGTTTCTCACAAGTAGCTAGAACTGGTGTAGTATATACAGATGGTAAATCTTATGAAATATTGAAAGATATAATATACAATATAGGTGACAATGAATATGCTTTCCCTACAGATGAGCCAAACAGTGATCCTATACAATATGGTTTTGGTGGAGTAAATGCTTATGGTACTTTGTTAGATTTTATGGAATTTTTAATGGTAATGGAAAGTTCAAGTTCAAAAGATTATTTCTTTAATGTTTTACCTAGAAAAGTAATAGTTGTAGATCAAACAGTAGATGCTAATTTAGCATGTAATGAGTATACTTCTAATGTAATTGAAAATTTTAAAGATGATACTAAAACGGTTAATATGTTAGAAATATCTGCAAACAATCAGCCTAAAACTGATTCATATTCTGTATCTAAAAGTTTTACAAGTAACACATTAACTACTTCATCAGTAATAATGGGATATGATAGTTTAAGAACTTGGCAAACAGATGTCATTGTAGATAGTGTGACATACGCTGAAATAAATGGTGTTCAGGCAGATGTTTATCAGTATAATGAAACTATACCAAGTGGTTCTTATGGAATAAAATTGAGTGAGGATAAAACATCATTCCAAGCACAAGCACCTTTAACTGGAAGTTATACTGTAAAACTTTGGTTCACCTTTAGATTTTTTATATTAAATGCTTTATCATCAGTTCAAATAAAAACAGATGCTACCTCTGTATCTGAAATAGGAATATACCCAAGAAGATTGGCAGTTAGACAATTAGAAGATGGTGTAAATTTAGGTAGTTTTGCCACAAAATATTTAGATTTATTTAAAGATGTTAAACAAAGAGTGAAAGTAAGATTTAATGGATTGATTAATTCTGTAACAATAGGTCAAAAATTACCAGTTAGTTATAAATCTAAAAAATTATATACCTCATATAATGAATCAACTGGAGAATTAATACCTCTAAGATTACCAGTATCATCAGTGGAATGGAGATACCCAGAGGGAACAACAGTTATAGAACTCGGAGATAACGAGTATAATACCTTTGATCTGGAAAAAATCACTATAGATCAGTTAAGAGGGCTAGATAATACCACAAACAAGTCTTCTCTAATCTAACATAATATTTAAATACTAATTATCAATACAGATATTATGAAAATTACAGGCGACTCAGCAGATGCAAGAATTGAGAAATTCCTTTCTTGGAAAGATAAACTCCCAACTTATCAAAAAAGAGGAGTAGAATTAAATAAAAAAGATAACATTACAATCGTAAAAGGCACATTTGAAAGTGACGGTACATACCACAAAGATTGGTCATTTACCCATAACTTGGTCACTTCAGATGGAGATATTTATTATGCAAAGAAAATCACTCTAAAGAAATCTGACGGAACAGCATACGCAGATTCAGATTTCGCAACAGATGGAATCTTTTTCCACCATGACGGATCAACTTCAGTATCAAGCAGTACAATCTATGGTTGTATGATTCTTGGTTCTGGAACTGTAACTCCACATGAGGGAGATACCTATGGTGTATCTGGAAACGCAGGTACAGCATTTAGTGCAGGTGCTTATGATGCAAGTCATGGTTCAATCAATACCACTAAAACACTCAGAAGTAATTACCCACGTTTTAACGATGGTGATGCTGATAACACTGGTGGAGCTAACGATCAAGTTACATGGTCTTACAACTGGGCTACTGGAGACTTTGATACTACAGGTGCTTCTGACCTAACAGGTGGAGTAATTGTAGATAGAGCAACAAATGCAACCCCAGCTAGTAACGCAAAATTATTGTGTCACTTTAATTTCAGCAGTGCTTTCGAAAAAACTGGTAACGATACACTCAAAGTATTTGTAAACCACACGTTCGAGGGCAATTAGCGATGAAGTTTAAGAACATATTCAAAAAACTTGAAACATCAAGAGATGGTGCTAATGCTCAAATTAGAACAAGCGAACAAATCACAATCAAAAAAGGTGCAAAAATAGATGGCTAGAAAAGCAATTTACAAACACGCAACATTAGTAGATGCAGTAGCATATCCAGATGATCCATCAGCTCCAATCGGAACTAACGAATGGAATGAAGATCCAGATAATGAGGGAATGTTAGGTTTCAATATTGAAACTATAGCCTCAGCTACAACAATTACTCCATCAAATTCTATGATTTCAATTACTGGTTCAACTCCAGTAGCCACAATCGCAACAGGAAACACAAGTGTTGGCGATATTTTATTTGTTACTACAACAGATTCAGCAGTTTTACAACACAATACTGGTAACATTCATTTACAAGCAGAAGCAAACTTAACATTATCAACAGATTCACCAATTCTTTTAGTAAGAAAGAACACTGATTGGTATCAATTTGGTGGTTTATCAGTAGTAAGTCCAAAGGCAACTGGTACAGCAAACTTCCAAAACATGGTATTGAGTGGAGACTTGACAGTAAACGGTGCAAGTACAATCATTAACTCTACAACAATCTCAGTAGATGATAAAAATATCACACTAGCAGATACAGCAAATCCAACAGATGTATTAGCAGATGGTGGGGGTATTACACTTAAAGGTGATACTGATAAAACAATCCTTTACAATAACGCAAACACTTCATTTACTGTAAGTGAAAACTTTGACTTGGCTTCTGGAAAGAAATTCAAGATCAATAATGCAGATGTATTTAATCCAATCGTATTAGAAAAACAAGGAAGTGCACCTGCAAACCCAGTAGCAGATAGAGGACTTGTTTATGTCAAACAATTAGATGCTAACAATGACGGAATCTTTATTAAGATTAAGAAGAACGGTACATATAACGAGGTTCAGATCGCATAATGGCAATTATTTATTTAGCAGGTAACAGAATTGAGGGACTTTCTTCCGATACTAAACCAACAAGTGTTGTAACTGGTTCAATCTTTTATGAAACTGATACTAAAGATGAATTTTCATGGAGTGGTTCAGAATGGGTAAAGAGAACTGTCGGTGGTACTATTACAGGTGCAGATGTTGAAGATGCTTCTATTCCATTTACAAAAATTGCAGCAGGTACTCCAAACAAAGGTTTAGGATTTGACGAGAATGGAGATATTGCAGAAGTAGCAGCAGCCACAGGTGTAGATCCAACAGTAACAAAAGAAGTAGTTCCATTTATTAGTGATTTTAGAGAATATGTTAGACCACTTCACATGGAAGTAGGTCTTAATCCAGATACTAACTTATCTCCAAGAGCAAGAAGAGATTATTTCTCAGAGGGAAATAGATTAACATGGAGTGATGATTTCTCAGGTGGTGGACTTGAATGGACACATGAGGGAAACAACGCTTATGTATCAGCACAATCATTACACTTACACACTGATTATCAATCTGCAAGTGCAGTAGATTTATACACTAAAATTGGAACTGAACAAAATCCACTTCCATTATCAACTGATCAATGGTGTTTAAGATTTTCAATGGAATGGTCAGAAGTCGCTTCAAATACAACCTATGTAGGTTACATGTACTTTGGACTATCATCACAACCAGCTACAGTTTTTGCTAATCAAAACCAATCATTCGTAGGATTTACCATTGGTGGACATCAAACTAACGCAGCATTTTATAACTATAACAGTTGGTGTTATGGTGGACAAGCACCTTACACAGCTTCACATACAAACACAAACGTAAGTAACTGGGGTGGAAACTTCCATGATATTTTCTATTGTGAACTTGTTAGACAAGGAAACACTATTTTCTGGAGATATTATGCAGATCCAGAATACAGAGTTATGGTTAATGAATACAGCTACCAAGGTGCAGCATCATACTTTAACGCAGAAACCACAACTGGTAACAACCAAGCATTAAGATACTTGAAAGTTATGGGTTACTGTACTGCAACTGGCGAAAGAAACTACATTCAAGGTAAGATTGATAATGTTAAATTCTGGAATGGTTGTTCTTACCCAGATGATCACGATACATTAAACGCATTAGAAGAAGTTAACAAAGGTGCAGAAAACTACTTTAACGCAGAATATGCTCAATGGGATAATCCAACAGATTGCTTCATTGGTCAAGTAGCTCCAAACAATACTACTATCACTGCAACTAACAAATGGAGAAAAGCATGGGACGATGATTACAAATACTATAGCAAATATCCAACTGATACTTCCGATACATACCAAATGGCTGAGATATGGAGAACTGTATCAGCAGATAGAACAAACACAGTATATGGTCAAGGATTCTATATCGCAAGTGGAAACCACCCACTAGTTTACAACAGTGCTAATAAATATAATGAAGTAGGTACAAAAGGTAGAGGATCATACGGTTTCCCAGTTAAAGACATTTCATTCTATCTATACAAAACTGGTTCACCATTAGGTAACCTTGTAGTTAGAGTATTCAATGGTGGTGGACAGATGAACACTCATCATAGATGTACTTCTGTTAATACAATAGATGTTTCAACATTATCAACTGACTCTGCAAACCCAACAAAATGTACTTGGCAAATGGCAGGTTACACTCCAAGAAGTGGAGATTATGTTATTGTCGAACCTGAATGTGTCTATGCTACTACACAGGCAACAGTAATTCCAACTAGATTAATTGATGGAACATTAAATGTGAACAATAATTACCAAGGACAACTATTCGATGGTTCTAACTACTTTTCAGTAAGATACAATAGACAAGTAAGCGATGGCTTGGAATATGCAGGTTATCATCAAAATACTTCACCAACTGTAGGTACTGATGCAACATATCACCCTGATTATGAAGTAACACTACAAAGACAAACTCAAACTGCACAAATGGTAAACCCATACTATGACATTTGGGTAGGATTCCCATGGCAAGGTCAATACAAGAGACAAGCTAACAGCCAACAATACAAGAGAACTACATTCGATAACATGCAAAATGACAACTGGGGTTCTTCAGCAGGTGCAGGTACAGGTTGGTCATTTACAACTCCAGAGCACTTTTACGATAAATATAGAATCGATACCACTTCAGGTACAGCACCAGCTTTAGTAGGTAGTATGGTTATAATGCAAACTGAATATGCATACGCAACTATTACAGTACCAAAACATAAAGAACATACCTATGCAAACCCTGCATACAGAGCATTAGATACAGGTTACATTGACGATAGAATATGGCAAATGAGAATTGGTGGAAATGATATTGAATATGAAGTTTGGGTTTCAGATAATAACAAAGGAGATCCATTGTTATACGGATCAACCAACAGAGACAGAATTGACAACGATTGGCGTAGAGTCGGTTTCGGTGTAGGTTCTAACGATGATTCATATCTTTACGTCAATGAGAGATTTAGATATATTAGAGTATATGTAAACACACATAGTTATTCCACTGCACCAACAAGTAGATGGTACTATGTTCACGATCATGCAGATATTCAATACTGTGTAGTAGGAATAGGTATACAATTAGCAGATACCAACACTGAGACACAGATACAAATACAGGAATCTGATCCAAAACTACCAGATAACCATGCAAACAAATGGACTACTGTTAGAACAATCAACACAGCAAATCTATCCTCAGAAACATTGAGTAAGATTTTAGTCCCTGCTTCAATGACTAACAAATATAGAATTAAAGGTAGCTCTGGTCAATCTAAAGTCCTAGGACTTAGAGAAGTTAGAGTATGCTACCTACATAGAGACATTGTGAGAACCAAACATGGACATATCGCTCTCAGTGCAACCGATGCAAACCTATCATTAGCAGGTGCATAGATAATTCGAGGTGGAATAGATGCCTAACTCGGCTATATTCCAATCAAATATTTTTTCATCAACAATATTTGTAGGTAATAAGCCACTTATCATATTTCAAGATGATGTATATCAACAAGATATTACACAAAGACTTGCTTATGTACCAGTACCACAAACTGTATTTCAAAATAACATATTCCAATCAAATGTATTCCAACAAATACAAAGAACCAAAGTATTCCAATCAACTATATTCCAAAATAGTACATTCCAACTAACTCCTTATAATGGTAGACAGTTAAACGTATTACAAAACAGTATATTCCAAAATTCTGTATTCCAAAAACTATCATTTGATGGTAGACAATTAAACATATTCAAGAACAGTATATTCCAGAACAATGTATTCCAAGTAGTTCCACCAAACTTGATTGTCAAAGTCATTAATGACATAATTGGAATAAGTGAATATGTAGAAGAACCAAGAATAGGATTCCCAAGAACTGTAGATCCAGATGCAGTATCAATAGCATTAAGTGTATACAAGGTATTAGGTGCAACCAGAGATTACACAGAATTAATCACAATGAATGAAGTATTGGTAAGGTTGAGGGGTAGAAAACCACCAATTTTTTCCAATTTATCTATTAGTGAGTTTATATCATATTCAAAAGTAAGAGTATTAAGTAATATTAATTCAGTATTCCAATCAAACGTATTCCAAAATAACATATTCCAAGGACTATACAGTTTAACAAGAACAACTATTCCAAGTGTATTTACAAATGTATACCAATCAAATGTATTCCAAGGAGAGTTTAATCCAAATGAAATTCCAAATCTCTTCCAATACAACGTATATCAACAGAACATATTCCAAAATGATTACAACATAAGAGAGATAAACAGAAGTGTATTCCAAGGCAACGTATACCAAAATGATATATTCCATACAACTACAAAACTCTTCACACAAGTTCCAGAAACAGTATCAGTTGATGAGTTAGTTGATGCTAAGACAGGATATGTAAAGGTAATATCTGATTCACTATCATTATCTGAAACAACTGCAACTGGTGCAGGTAGAGACTTAACAGAAACAGTATATGATTCACTGTCATTAACAGATGTAGATACAAGAAGAAAAAGAATAACAAGAGTAAAGAATGATACTGTAAGAATAAACGAGGTATTAACAAGATACTTCTTGAGAAATCCAAACATTGTATTTGGAGTATTCCAAGATGATGTATACCAAGATGTATTCCAAAAAATATACAATAAGGTTAGAACATTCATTCCAAAAGTATTTGATCCAGTTGTATATACTGACATATTCCAAATTGCTTCATTCAATCCAACTATCATTAGAAAAGTATTCCAATCAAACGTATTCCAAGAGGGTGTATTCCAAGCACAATTTGATAGTTTAGCAGGTGGATTACCAAAAGTATTCCAATCTGGAGTATTCCAATCAACAGTATTCCAAACATCAAAGCCAAAGATACATGTAATAGATGATAGTGTAGGTATATCTGATACACAAGCAAAGAGAAGAATAAGAGACAAATACAAGACAGTATCAGAACAAGTATCATTAGCAGAAATTAACAACAAGGCTACAGGATTTGTGGTTGAAACAAGTGATTCTGTAGGAATTGATGATGCTCAATTCAAAGTAGGTGGTAAGGTACAAACAGCACCAACTGATAGTGTAGGTGTATCTGAAAACACATGGAAAGTAAGAAGAATCTTCCCAATTATCAATGAAACATTAAGGGTTTCAGAAGTTAAACAGAGATTAAGAACATTAGTTAGAGTAAAGACCGAATCTGAGACAGTATTAGAGACTCCAGATAAGGCTAGACCTATGAAGAGAATTGTATCAGATAACGTATCTGTAACAGATGAGGTAAAATCAAAGAAATCTATCGTAAAGAAGATTACAAACGCAGTAAAATCAACAGAAAATGTACTTAGAACAAGAAACTTACTGAGAATATTAACATTCATAGTAGCAATCAGCGATGGAATAGGAAGAGAAAACTTCATAACAGAAGTATTCCAAAGATCAATATTCCAGAACAATGTGTTCCAAGGAAAGTTTGATCTTAACGCAATCAAGAAGAGAATATTCCAATCTCCACCGTTCCAACTGAATGTATTCCAAGGTGCGTTCGATACTATCATACCTATAGTAAGACCTATATTCCAAGATATATTCCAAAAGCCACCATTCCAAGGTGCATGGAACACTTCTTACTACAAGAGGGTATTCCAAGTAAATGTATTCCAGAACAACGTATTCAAGAGATTTACAATATCTCCTATAGTGAATACTATATTCCAAATTGGAGTATTTTCAGTTCCACCATTCCAAACAACATGGAACAAAGCTATTCCAAGAAAAGGAATCTTCCAAGGTGGAGTATTCCAAGACTATGTGTTTACTACTCCTAACAAGATATACAAGAATGTATTCGATAGCATGAGAATTTCAGAGACTAAATTCTCAATAAAAGGTCTAGTAATGAGAATATTCGATACTGTTAATGTATCAGAAATAAGAGTAAAAGTAGTAGGATTAAATAAATCTGTATTTGATTACCTAGGTCTATCAGATACAAACTACTATGTAATAGGATTATTCGGACATGTATTTGACAGTATTGGTATTAAACATGATCTAAGAAAGAAGTTCAGAAGAGTATCAGCAATAGTATTAAACATCTTCCAAACCAATGTATTCCAAAAGCCACCATTCCAAGCCTCATGGGATCAAGCTAGAGATATTCTTGCAGTATTTACTGATATATTCCAAGATAATGTATTCCAAACAAACTCATTTACAAATGGTGTTATTCCAAGAGTATTCCAATACAGAGTATTCCAAGAGAATGTATTCCAAAAAGGATTCGATTCAAGAAGAATTGCAAAATTCGTATTCAATGGAAGTGTATTCCAAAATGGTGTTTTCCACACTCCAACACTAAGAAAAGAGACAATATACGATGTAGTAGGAATATCATTAACAACAGCAAAAGCAAAAGGATTTGTAAAGACAGTATTAGATTCTGTAGGAATCGTAGATATTGTATCAAAGGCATTAGGATTTGTCAAGTACATATTCAATACTGTATCTATAGTAGACACTCCAAAGATTGCAAGAGGATTTACCAAGATAGTAGAGGATTCTCTCAGATTATACGACTTTACCAAATACTTCTGGAAGAAAGAAATCTTTACAATACCATCAATATTCCAAACTGGAGTATTCCAACAACCACCATTCCAAGCATTATGGAATCCAATAAATGGATTGATCAATACTGTATTCCAATCAGATGTATTCCAAAGACCACCATTCCAATCTGGATTCAACAAGTATATCATCAAACCAGTGTTCCAAGTAGGAGTATTCCAATACCACCTATTCCAAACAAAGCAAAGAGATATTACAAGAGCTGGAAAATATGTATTCCAACAAGGTGTATTCCAGAAGAATGTATTCCACAGTGCTACTTCAATACAAGTATCAGTATTCGATTCAGTAGGAATATCCTTAGCAGTAACAACTGTAGGTGGATTTGTAAAGAGTGTAATAGACTCACTATCACTATCAGATACAGTAAAAGAAGCAAAAGGAAAACTAAAGGTAGTATTAGATTCATTACAGATAACAGAGATAGTAAGAAGATCACTAGGATTAAGAAAGATTATCTCAGAAGTAATAGCATTAACAGAACCAATAGTATTCAGAAATGTAAAGATATTAAGCAACATATACTCTGTATTCCAAAAGAATGTATTCCAACAACCACCATTCCAAACAGATTACAGTGCAAGACAGTTAATAGAAAGAGTATTCCAAGCAGATGTATTCCAGAATTTTGTATTCCAAAAAGGATTCGACAAGGACATCATCAGAAATGTATTCCAAGGAAACGTATTCCAACCACCAACATTCCAATTCCCAAGAAGAATATTCCAATACATATACAGATTATCCGACAGAGAACAAGTAAAGACAAGGGTATTCCAAGAGAACGTATTCCAATTCAATGTCTTTGCAGTAAGAGTTCCACTATATGTAAACGAAGTATTCAAGACAGTAGACGATTCTGTAAGCGTATTAGATGCAAGAGTAAGAGTAAACCAAATCTTACAATCAATATTCAACGCAGTAGGATTATCAGAAACATCTTACATTGTAAGAGTCTTATACAAGACAGTATCAGATGTAGTATCAGCAGTAGAATCTGTATTTAGAGCAAGAACATTAAGCAGAATAATCACTGACATTGTATCTGTAGATACATTCAGAGCAAGGGCAAGAGACATTGTAAGAATAATTACAGATGTAGTATCAATCGATACATTCAGAGGATTAGCAAGAGAAATTGCCAAATCAATATCTGACACAGTTACAATATTAGAATCAGTTGTAAGAACAAGAGTAATCAATAGAGTAATATCTGAGATTGTATCAACAACTGAAAGCGTATTAAGATTAAGAGCACTTGCAAGAATTGTATTAGACACTGTATCTATTGATACCTTTAGAGGACTATCCAGAGATATAGTTAGAATAATTTACGAATCTGTAGTATCTACTGAATCAGCAATAAGAGTAAGAGCATTGTCAAGAATAGCATCAGATATAGTAAGTACAATAGAATCTGTTGTTAGATCAAGATTACTGAATAGGGCATTATCAGATACATTAGCCATCGCAGAATCATTGATAAGAATAAGATCCTTAACAAGAGTCTTAGAACACAGTTTAGTTATCATAGAATCTAACCTAAGAACAAGGGCTATAAATAGATTAGTATCCGAGTTTATATACTCAACTGAATCTGTATTCAGAGCAAGAACACTTGTTAGAATTTACAATGCCACTGTATCAATAGACACATTTAGAGGCACTGCTAGAAATATAGTT
>Ga0208644_1000077_pt1 | contig 59495 bp, 95 predicted proteins | sample VirMetDEL_Nov_18_FD_184517 | JGI IMG/M metagenome (GOLD analysis project Ga0208644, IMG submission 184517) | Aqueous microbial communities from the Delaware River and Bay under freshwater to marine salinity gradient to study organic matter... | ecosystem: Environmental > Aquatic > Marine >...
CCTGAGGAACGATTGGGGGGTGAGTGATACGAGGTGCCGAGTGACCCGAAAGGGGGAACGAGAGGAGAGGAAAACGCACCCGCGTAGCGAGGGGAGGAACCCGACCCGAGCGGAGGGGAAGGAGGAGGGAAGGACTAAAAAGGAATAAAAAAAGAATAAATTAAAAAGTTGTTTTTAAAAATAAATTTGTATATTTGAGTGTAATCAAAAACCAAAAACTATGTTAGTTCCAAGATTATTAAATGTGTATCCCGAGTTTGGGAAAGCACTTATGGCAGAGGCCATCAAGACAAATCAACTCGATGAACTTATCGCTATGCAAGAGGATAAGATTGAGGAGATGAACGAATTTGAAGAATGGGGCTCAAGCGACATGGCTTGTTGGACTTGGGAGTTTGCTAATGAATGTATTCATGTATTTAATCTCCCGTTCAAGTGCGTTGTTGAGAACCATAAGTATGAAATCGTTGAAAATGTTGCCCTATGAAAAGCCATGAAATTATAGCGAAACACGCAGAGAGCATTCATCATGTCTTAGAGGCGGTATCTATGGCTCATCACATAGAAGACACTATGGTAAGCCTTATCGATAAGTGTATGCAGTTAGAGCCCTTTATGGAAAAGGATGAATTTCAGCAGTTGACTGACAATTGTATCAAATTACGAAGTACGACTATTGATGTACGCATTATGACTGAAGAGGCCCTTGAATTCGCAAAAGCATGGGCTTTAGACAATATGCACAGGGAATTTCAAGAAAGTAAACATGATGAGGATTGATAATTTAACTGAGGAGTTAGAAAGAATGGCGCTCAAGTATTGTCGCCTTCTCGAATGTGATGGAACATCCAATGTTTTGTCCTATTATCTTAAAATGATTGGAATCAAGCACGAATGTTTTATTGGTTCCGTCTATTTTTTAGACCAAAAAGTTTATCCCCATTTTTGGATTGAGACGCAGGACCTCATAATTGACTTTAAAACGCGAATTTGGCTTGGCGATGACGCACCACAGGGCGTGATGTTTAAAGATGATGTAAAGGCCTCTAATCTATCTTACGCTAAGGATAAAGTAATTACCTTGACGGGCGGTAAGATGCTCATTGACTTGCAGGAAAAACAATTCAGGGAGGCTCAAGAGCGCGAAGAATTTAATAGTAACCTAAATGTAAATCGAATCTAATGTCAAAATTTCAAAAACTATACGATGCTCTAAAAACCGAGGAACTAACGGAGCAAGAAATGGTCCAACTCGTTGAGTGGCTCGTAAACGAAATTCAAAAACGAAGGGAATCTTAATTAGAAAATAATGGAAACACCTAAATACACCATGGACAATCTTCTTTGGAAGGTTACGCGATTCATGATGATGAGTGATGACGAACTCGAAAATTACTCTCTACCGAATCGAAAAGAACTTAGTAAGGCCTTTCCTCAACTTGTTAAAGAACTCACCGCGAGAACGCCTGAAATGCGCTTAGAAAACGAATTTAATGTAGACATTCTTGTATATACGCGCATGATTGACGGCCTTCTATATGCAAATCCCGCTTTGACAAATTCGTTTATTGCGTCTTTCATGTGTGATTATGCAGATGTAAGTGCGGACGCTTACGAAGAATCAGTCCTGTTGTGTGAGGCGCGCAGGCGAGAGTATTATGGAAGAACTTCAAATCTTGTTGGAAGCAAGAATTACAACTAAAGCCACTATTCATGTGTGTTTATTGATTGGTTTGTAGATTGCGGCAATCCCGTGCCTTTTTTGGTTTGGTGCACGGGTTAGGGGTTTCACTTAATTGTGGAACCCTTTTTTTATTGCCGTCAATAAAGTTTTATATTTACTATAAACCAAAACAGAATAATATGTTACAATGGATTAAGAAAATGTTTGCAGTCGGGGACGAGGTGTCGTCCAAGCGTTTCGTAGGTATTACGGGAAGCCTGTCCCTTATTGTGACTATGTTTGTCAACTCATTTACGCATCAAGAGATTGCTCCGAGCGATAGTTTAGTAGATGCAGTTATGATTATTTCAGTTGGCGCTTTAGGGTTGACGAGTGCTGATAAATTAACTAAAAAAGAGTAGTATGGATTGGAAAGCAATTGGCTCATGCCGAGCCTCGGATTTATTATGGAGCATTCTGCTCCTTGCTTTGACATTTAATGGCAATGAAGACTATCTCGTCATTGCTTTAGTGGTGATGTTCTTCACCTCGGTTGTGGGCAAGCGACCTTTAAAATGGTTGGCTGAAAAATTAGGATTTACCAAGTCCTGTTGATTTATTTTAGAAAATAAATAGCATAAGTAGGGCGAATGAAAATGGCAGACGATAAAATCAAAAACGCAAGACCAAAAGAGGATTCGATTTCCGATTTTGAGTTTGTCATTTCATCGGTCGAAAATTTTAAAAGAGCGACTAAATCGACCCGCCAAAAGGGGGTCAATTTAATGTGGTGATGAGTTGGTTTCGTTCTTTTAGAGGGCCCTTCGGGGCCCTTTTTTTTGCCATCAAAAAGGGTATGGTCATCCAAAAAACACGAAAATTTGACCCTGAGTTTGACCCTGAGTTTGACCCTGAGTTTGACCCTAATTGGTATATGTAAATCAGTTAGTTACGCAAAATCGTGAACCTGAGTTTGACCCTGAGTTTGACCCTGAGTTTGAATTTAAAGTGAAATTTTTAACCAAGAAAATTTATTGTCCAAGACAAATGGGTTACATTTGCCCTAAAGGTTTGAGGCAATGGATTACTATTTAGAAGTTTTGTTCCCGACTGCGGGGGTTTGTTTGTTAGTGGTTTTGGCGGGTTTTTGCGCGGAGTTAGTGAGTCGGTCATATAAGGACCTACGGGCGCTATCCCGCAATACGACTGATATTTTTCCTTGGCTCACGCATGGTTGGCTTATTATTAAGGGCCTCCTTAACATGAACTTTGGGTCTATACTTTTTTTAACTTTGATGTATTGTGCGCTTTACATTCAGTCAAACATTGTCTATGAGTCAGTATGGGGAAGCATCTTGGCTACCATACTGCACATAATGATGTTCACGGCTGCCTACAAAACTTCTCAGGAAAAGTTTTGGAAATTATTTTAAGTAACAACTTTTGTTGTTATTTTTGAAAATAAATTAAATTGAATATAGAAACGATGACACACCCCAAGAGAAGAGATGTAAGTTATGTGTTGCTTGACGACCTCAAAGAGTGCTTGATGTCAACAAGGGCAACGATTTCCGAGCGTGGAGCAATGACGCTAATTGCGGACAAACTACTGCAACAAGGGTCGGAAGAAATACTTTATATTTATAACAACATCTACTGCAATGGCGACTATGAAGGAGTCGTAAATGCCTTTATGGAATAATTATTTTAGGAAACAATTATGAGCACGAGAAAAACAAAGGCAACCAAGTTGCAAAAGATACTTTTTGAACGAGGATTGAGTCAAACTGACCTTTATCATTTAATTCAAGACGAAACGGGGCGGGTAATCGGTAAAGACCGAATCAGTAAATTAGTCAATGGACATCAAAAGAACCTGCAAATAGACACGGCTAAAGCGTTTGCAAAAGCCCTTGGTGTAACGCTTGACGACATCATAGAAGATTAAGTAGGTTATGCGGTTTTTAATCTCGCTTTCCAAAAGGCCCCCAAACCATCAGTTACTATGGGTCCATTTAATTGGGGAAATCGAATCGGGAAACAAAACCTTCGAACCAAATAGTTTATGCTTACGATTCAAAATAAGTCCATCTACGCTGAAAAGAGTTATTGCGTGGGGAATTGACGAATTGAATCAAGAAAGGGTAGTCTACAGGGCGTTTTATAAGTCACACAATCTTCACATTGCTTTAGGAGATGCGGGCTATGTAAAGCCAATCAAGCAAGAGCCAAAGAAAGAAACAAAAAAGACACAAATTGTTTCCGAGGCAAGCGAAATCATAGACTACCTGAACTTAATTACAGGTAAAAACTTTAAGTCCAATAGCAAGAATGCGCAGAGACACATAAGCGCACGATTGTCCGAGGGTTATAAGGTTGAAGACTTTAAGCAAGTAATAGATGTTAAAAGTCATAAGTGGATGGGAACAAGCATGGAGCAATTCATGCGCCCTGAAACCCTATTTGGAAGCAAGTTTGATGGCTATCTAAACGAATCAGGAATGCAAAATGAGCAACAATCAAAATTTATCACGACACAACGCGCAGTTGACGAAGCAAAGCAATTCGATTTCTTCGGTAATCAAGATTAGCGCGCCTTACGCTCGTATTTATGATTCTTGGAATCACCTTCCGAAAATCAAAACTATGTCTACTAACAAAGAGTTGGAGGGCGTAATCGATGCTATTGGCAAGTGGAGATTTTTCCTTGGCTTAAAGGAAAAGGCCTCGAAGGAAGAAATTATAATTAACACGCAGTTTATTAGAGAACATTTTGGAGAGTTAAATGTAGTTGACCTCCACGAGGCTATGTCTTTATCAATTGCAGGCAAGTTGGATGTAGACAACAATCACTACGGCAATTTCGGCCCTCTATACATTTCCCGAATACTTAATGCGTATAAGGACTATCGAAATGAGGTCATCACCTACTGCAAAAGGCAAATTCAAATTGAAGAAAAGAAAAAGTTACCCCCTCCTCGCGACAAACAAAAAGACTTACAGGACATGGTAAACTTTTTTGTAAGCGCCCACGAAGCCGCGATAAACGACTTCTTTGATGATTATGGCGATGTGTGGTACAATTTTGCGAAGAGAAATAAAATGATAACCATTAGCGAAGATTTAATTAGTCGAGCAAAAAGGTATGGCGCTGAAAGAGCCATTGATGACGCGAGAGATGGAATACTGATGAAAATGCAACTTAACCAAAGAATGACAAAAGACCAACAGGAATACAAGCAAAGAAAGTATGCGCGCTCCTATGTCGTTAACGATTGGCTGAAGAACATCAAAGACCCTAAAGTATTTAGTAAGTCTTTTACAATCGAAATGCTTGAATGAATTTATTTTTTTATTTTAGACAACAAATATGAAAGCAGAAGGAAAAATCTTTGATATTATCCAAATCTCCGAAAAGGTTTGGCAAATTGTAATTAAGAAAACAAGGAAGGCCAAGTTCTTTCCTGTGGCCTTTATATGCTTTAGTAATTGCATTGAGCAAATTAAGCAGCAGAACATACAGGTCAAAGACCGAATTGTTTTAAAGTTTTACATAAAAAGCAATTCGTATAAGGGAAAATACCACACGGATGCAATCGTAGAAGAAATAACCCTGAAGAATAAGTTTAGTGGTTCTTTAAGTGTTTTTCACAACCATTACGCGGTGGACCCTGAAACGGGAGAAATTTTCGAATAATGATTCAAGCAGGTAAAAAAACAATTGACCTAATAGAGTGGGAAACTCGCGAGCCCGAAAAGCAGGCCGTCATTACTCATTTTTTAAGGACGCTCACTCAAGGCTACAAAAGCGTAGTAATTGTTGGCGGGCATTATATGTATCCACTTTGTGCCTTACACTTTAATGTGCCACAAATCATTTGGTATAGTGAAGACGACAATCTCGACAACTACTTTATTAAAGAAAACCACAAAAGGATAGGACGAAGATTGGATACACTTAGTATTCCCGAAAGCGATTTGGTCATCTTCTCGATGAGTGATGCTATAAAAACAAACTTTCCTGAGCGGTGGGCTCAAAGGCTTATAACAAGAACAAAAAAGCGCGCAATTGTTTTGAATTCTCTAATTGGCTTTGACGAAAGTGGCCAAGCGCAGAAAACAAAAGAACTTGTAAATTCAATACTCGAAAGCAATCACAATAAATTTATTGTAGACCACCATTTAGAGCATTCTTTTGGCATAACTCATTTTTGCGAGCGAAAGAAAAAGCAATGAACGAAACAACTAAATGTATTTTGATGTATGCCCCTTGGGCCGCGTCTATTGACAATGTACTTGAGCCCGTCAGGCGGGCGTGTGATTTTAATGATTTTACATTTGAATTTGTAATTGAGGGCGATTCAAATTTTAATAGGTATCATGCCGAGTTTAATGTGCATCACCTTCCCGCGATAATTTTTATCAGGAACAACTCGTACACGATTTATTCCGAGATGCAAGGAATCAGGCAATGGATTACACTTTATGACGAAGGGCTATGAATGATAAATGGACATCGAAGTTTATTAGGATAATTGTGTTTGCGCTTGTGGCGCTATGTATAATTCTACTAATACAAAACTGCCAAAGGCAACAAGACTATGAAAGAGTAAAGCAAGCACTACAGGCCACGCAACTCAAAGTCGGAGAATTTGAAGAGGAGATTGGAAACAACAACGAAAAGATAGCATCGCAACAACAGGTCATACTAACGCAGCGCGAGGCTATTGATGCGGGTCTTCTTGAAATCGAGAAACTAAAAAATGTAAAGAGTCAAGTTAGGGTTATCACCCAAACCAAGGTAGACACCATCTTCGCCTCTTACGATGAGCCCATAGATTCGGTGGGGGAAAGCCAATTTAGAACCTTTAGCGTGTCGGACCCTTGGTATTCTTTTAATGGCTCAATAATGCCTACGGGTGTCGCGATTCGCGAACTACAAATCAAGAACGAGTTTAGCCTTACCATTGCAGATAAAAAAATAGGGTTTTTCAAAACTCCACAACCAAGTGTTATTTTAGTCAATAAAAATCCGTACACATCGACCCAAGAGATGCAAAACATTGTCATAGTGAACAAGGAGCCGTTTTATCGGAAGCCATGGTTTTGGACAAGCATTGGCTTGGGGCTCGGTTGGTATTTAAAACCTAATTAAATGCTTTATTCACACGAAAAAATTAAAAAGACCCTGCTTGGAAAAGGTTACAAGTGGTTTGATGATGGGGATTATGATGTCAACATCGTGGGCGTTCGCAATAGCGATACGGGAAAAATTGTCACGAACAAGTTTGATGACATTTTAACCATTTCATTTCAAATTGGCGAGGAGTGGATTTATAAAGAGTGGCCCTGTACCACCGACTCAGGAAAGGCTGCCGTTTTAAATTTCACCAACAAGGATGGTGTAGCGCGTTTGGTAGAGGGTCAGTACCGAGGCAGCCACATGATTGGACTTCACAGGGGGCAATACAAAGCCCTCCGCCAAAAGAGCCCAATGAAAGTTTACCGCGACAAAAACAAGGACCTTGTGTATGACGAAAATGTAATCCAAAAAGGAATCTTTGGGATTAACATTCACCGAAGCAACCCAAAGACGGAATCAACTCTTGTAGATAATTGGAGCCACGGGTGTCAGGTTTTCAAGGCAGTAGACGACTTTGACGACTTCATGGCTATTTGCGAAACCGCCAAAGAGGCTTGGGGCAATAGTTTTACCTACACTCTAATTTCATCAAACGACATCAAGAAATACAATCCCTAAGAGACGCGAGACATGAGAATACTTTTTTATGGGGACTTCGACTGCGCAACAGGGTTTGCAAAGGTTTCGAAGAATCTTATCGACCGATGGTTGCAAAAAATGAACGAGGGAGATGAACTCGTTATTTTAGCATTAAACAACTATAAGGAAGAGTCATACGAATACGGGGATAAAGCCATGGTTATTCCTCTTTTGGGCACGAGAGAAGAAAAAGACAAGGACCCACATTGTAGAAACTCTTTCTTGAGGCTGCTCTTTGCGGCAGACTACGACCATGTATTTATTTTGAACGACCTTGAGGTGTTAAGCCCAATGACGGATTTGATAACGGAAATCAAGGCCAAAAAGAAAAAGGCAAAACGCCCCCCGTTTAAACTGCACTTGTATTACCCGATTGACTCGGTGCCGAGCAAGAAGCACCTGAAAATTCTTAAAGTCGCATATAAACTTTATGCGTATACCGAATGGGGAAAGCGACATACGGAAAAACATTGCGGGGGCACTAAAATCGAAGTTGTACCACACGGGGTTGAGGCAGATGTATTTAAGCCTTTGGACGAAGTGGAAACGATGTTCCCGCCAAACGCTTATGTATTTGGGTGCGTGAACAGGAATACTCAACGGAAGGATGTTGCCACCCTTTTACAGGCCTTTAAAATTTTGAAGGACCAACTTGTTGAAACGGACGCAGAACTGATTCTTTACTTACACATGAATATGCGCGACCCATTTGGTCTGCGCATTGATGAGGCCTGCGAAGCATTGGACCTTGTTATCGGTAAAGATGTTTGGCTCCCCGAAAATTTCAACGAGAATATCGGATTCACTCCTGAGCGCCTAAATGAGTTGTACAATATGTTCGATGTATTTGTTAGTACAACGACCGCAGAAGGTTGGGGGCTCACCATTACGGAGGCCATGGCCTGCGGGGTGCCTGTGGTGTGCCCAACGCACACGAGCCTGAACGAAATAACCGAGGAGGGAACTTTGGTTTACCCATTACGCAGCACGCGCCCATTTATGTTTGTGAGCGACATGGAAAAGGTTCGGTATATTTCGAACATCAAAGAGGTCGCCAAGCGTATGTATGATGCCATGGCAGAATTGGGCTCGGACTACCAATATAACCTGACAAAAAAGGCAAGAAAAAAAGTTTTGACCTATAAGTGGTCGAAGAGCGCAGATTTAATAATGAAAAACTTTAAATAAGATGGACATAGCAGTAGGAATCCCAACAATCAATCGGGCAGACCTCCTTAACGAGGCATTGGTTAAATACGCTAAATGTTGGCCAACCATGAAGGTTTTTATTTTGGATAACGGCAATCAAAAGATTGTGACACAAAGTCCGAATCAAAAGATTTTTCGTAGTGACATAAATATGGGTGTGGCGGCCTCGTGGAACTTTTTGGCAGAAAAAGCATTTTCGGAAGGATATTTTCGTATACTAATCTTGAATGACGACATTGAATTAGAACGGGATGAAAAAGAGATTAGGGCCAACTTGGACAAATACCCCGACCATACACTTGTGGTACAAGACGGGACATGGTGCTCATTCATGTTACCAAAAGTCGTTTATGATTTGGTTGGCCCCTTTGATGAAGACTTCTACCCCGCCTATTTCGAGGATAATGATTATGAATATCGGATTGAATTAAATCCGTATACGGAAATGGAGACGCATGAGATTTTAAATCCTACGCTCTACCGAAATTCAATGACCATCAAGAAGGACCCAACGCTAAACAAGAATTTTCAAGACAACGAGAAAAGATTCATTGCAAAGTGGGGAGGGAAGCCAAGCATGGAGACTTTTAAAAAGCCTTATGGCAGATAAAAAGAAAGGGGGCCTAATAAAAGACCCCCTCCTTAACTCAATTTGTCGTTAAACATAAACTCGACACATCTAAGATAATAAAAAAATGAATAGACAAGTAACTTGGGAAAATTGTGTCGACCTCTGCAAGAGCACAAAAAATATCGTTGTTTCAGGGTGTCAGCGCTCAGGAACCACCTACGCAGCCGAGGCTATTGCAAGCGCTCTTGGATATCGCCACCATGACGAGCACGATTTTGGAGTAACCAACTTTAGCCATTTCCTTCGTCTTTTAAGACAAGACTACCCCAAGGTCGTTCAAGCGCCTGCCATTCTGCATGAACTCAAGTCGGTCGAGATGACCGCAATCATTGTGATTATGACTCGCGATGAAAACGATGTGGCCGCATCCATGCTAAAGCATCGTTGGTGGGACAACCACGCCCAAGAGGAGTATGCAAAATTTAGATTGGGAAAGCCCGAAAGCCCTCAAGAGGTCTATCGAACAAAGATTCAGTTTAGCAAGGGGCTAAAAGCAGTAGAGTTGCCCTACACGGAACTTGAAAAGACCGATGGCTACCGAAAAAATCGCCAAGGTTGGCACATTAAGCAAACAAAATAAGGGCATAGATTGCCCTTTCGGGCTCTCGGCCCGTTTTAAGAATGTAAGAAAAACCCCCCGTTAAAGGTGTGCGCAACACCAAGCCTGAGCGCCCTGTTCTAATGGGAAGGGGGCGAGGGGAAATTATTTCTTACTTGTAGAGTTTATAGGCGATAGCAGCGCACAAACCAATGATGATTACATTGTGCACATTGTTTCCGCCCAAAAAGTCAGGAGATTTGATATCAAACATGACAATTCTTTTTTAGTTAAATTTGTATTGAATAACAAAAATAGTAATTATTTGTGACGAGGGAGCGCAATTGCAAATACATTAAATGAAACGAAGTGGAAGAAAGAGTGCAGCGCAGACACCTGCACCTAAATCGGAACGAATCAGGGGCAGTAAGGTAAACAAAAAGGGAAGCGCGGCATCGAAGTCAAGCGCTCAAACTATTTCATTTAGCGCATCGCTTTTAGAAACCATTCGTAAAAAAGTTGACGCATTCAACGCTACACACCCTCGAAACAAAGTTTCGTTGGCTACGGCTAAAGCCGTGGTTCGAAGGGGGATGGGAGCCTATAGCGCCTCACATCGTCCGACCATTTCAGGCGGAGCGCCCAACTCGCGTACTGCATGGGGTATTGCAAGACTAAATAAGTTTTTATTAAAGAAGGCGGGCGTTAGCGTCAAGAAAGCCTACATTCAAGATGACGACCTGCTATGAAAATAACTAAACAAGATTGGGCTTATCTTGGGGCGGGGGTCGTCACGGCCATCACCTCTTTTTTTGCAATAAACTTTTTCTCCCGCAGAAATAGATTGGCCCGACAAGCGAAATTTTTTGAAGACATCCGAGAGATTGGAGACAATCAGTCTTTTGGAGACGCTGCCTTTGAGCAAATGATGAAAAGCGTAGGTTGGACAAGCGGTGAACAATGGTGTATGTATTTTGCGATTGCGGTTTATACTAAAGCCCTACCGAAGCAAAAGGAAAAAATAGAAAAATTATCGGGTGCCACGCAAGTTTCTTGGAATAGGGTTAAAAATGGAGAGGTTCCCGACTTTGTGGTGGTCACGAGCGGCAGGCCGCGCAGGGGCGACATTGCTATTTGGCAGAACTATGCCAACCCCGCAAAAGGTCATGCGGGCATTGTCATAAAAAGCACATCAAAAAAGTTCCCAAATGGGTTTACCACGATTGAGGGAAATGTGAATGCAATAGATGGAGTGGGACAAGCGGTTCAAAAAAAAGAGCACAACCTTGACTACGGCCAAAAAGCAGTAACCCATCCACAAAAAAAACTTCGCGGGTTTATACGCTACGCGCCTTTGTACGCTTAGAAAAAAGAGTTCAACTCCTTTTATTTGCAACAATAAAAATTGCATTTTTCTTTTTCGTACTTTAGCCTATTGATTAAAGTGCGAAAATGGCAGAAATAAGACATAATCAAGGTGAGGCGGGTGGATACTTAGTCGGGAATCGCCATAGTGAGGGCGGAATCAAAGCAGTCAACAAGTCTACAGGGCAGCCGCTCGAGATGGAAGGCGGTGAAGTTGTCATCACTCGCGATGCAGTCAGCGACCCTCAAAAGCGCTCTTTCAATGGGAAAATGATGACCAACCGACAAATCCTGTCGGAAATCAACCAAAGCGGAGGCGGCGTGGCCTTTGCAGATGGTGGCGAGGTGCCCGAAGTCATGCACTTTGACGGAGATGCCGAGTACGAATACGGAGGCAAAACGATGTGCGGCTGCGATTTAGCAAGTAAAATGTCTGCGCGCGAATCTTTTGACGATGGTGGCTCGGTAAAAATGGAAGCCCAAGAACTTCCCTATGTCGGTGACGGATACTTTAAGTGGGAAAAAAGGGAATTTCAACTTGCAAAGAAAAACTATAAAGTTGGTCGAATAGATTGGCAAAGGGGGTTTGTGTCACGAAACCCAATGGGCACTATTGAGGATTTGTTTTCGGCCTTAGATATGCTTTTTAAGGACTTCGAACAAAAGACTGCGAAAAGTGCCGAATCTATAAATTGGGACCCAAAAGACCGCAGTCACTATTTCTCCGCAGGAATAAATGTTGAAGCAGTTTTCAGCCAAACCCATTCGAATCCGCAATTATCGCATCAATATAATCAAGAAAACATTTATTTGCTTTTTGGCCCCTATAGCGCAGACACGGGTGAAGCAAAAATACCTTCGGGTCAAAGCCCAAGCGAGACTGCTTTTTTTGGAAAAATCATAGATGATTGGTTATTGCTCGAAGAAAGACCATCTTTTTTTGACTTTTATGTTTGGCTGAGAGAAAAACTAAGTGACCCTGATTCGTGGATTCAAATAAATCCACCTAATGTTTGGGTCGACCAAGCGCGCTCAAGCGAAAAGGAGTTTATCATTGACGATGACTTAAAAAGAAAAATTATTCTTGAGTTCTTAGCGTATTTAGACAAGGCGATAGTGCCTTATATAACCGCTATTCAAGAATTTGTTCTTTTTGAAGACAACGGAACCCTTCGTTCTCCAAACGACTTTTGGGACGCGGATAAGAACGGATGGCTTATAGCCTCAAAAGACAATTTGTATAACACCCTTGTGAGACAGGGCGCATACAACCATGATTTGATGGAAGGAAGCCCGTTAAATCAGGGTACCGCGAAAAGATTTGATGCGGCATTGAAAAAAATGCTGAAAGAGCGGCCCGAATTAGACGGCCAAAAAATTACTCTTTTTCTTCAGGGAATGTCGTCTTCTCTTTTGATAGGAGTCCAAACTTGGACGGCAGTTACTGAATTTGTAATTAGCAAAAAGTCAAGTTGGGAGAACCTCAAAGACATCATCTTAGGAGACATTGTTTGGGGCAACTATTTCAGCGCATATTTTACCAACGCGAATTTTGCTGCGGGGACAATATCTTTTGACACGCTTTCATCAAGGTTCATAGAGTGTGACGACTCAACACTTTGGAAGGGCGGATATGTATTCCAAGAACTAAACAAGACAACCGATAAAACAAGAGGAATAGCCGATAGACTTAGGGTTTATGGGCCACCCATGCGCTCAGTTGATATTTATGGCGATTGGAGCAAGTGGACATCGGAAGAGGTATCTCGGGACAACCTTGAAGTTGTCAATTCGACCGCACACGGACTAAGGGTAGAGGAATATAATTGGAATTATTCAGGCCCTATTAAAAAATTCGTAGCCCCCGTGAACCCTGTTGCAAAAGGCTTCGAGATTTTATTTAAATATAACGGCCTTTACAAACAGGGGGAGCGCTCAAACTATGTCATAACGGGAAGCGGGTATGTAGAATTTTTTAGCGCATCATTATTTGGTACCAAAAAGGTTGAGAACCTTTATAATGCGATTAACGGCTCACTTAATTTCTTCTTTAACAAGAACGGGGTTTTTGCAAGAAAAAGCGACAATTTTTGGGCTGCCTTTGGAAAATATAAAGACAACTCGTGGATTTTTGGCGAGGATTTAGAAGATATTTTTAGCCTTGGAGAGGGCGGTGAGGCGAGAAGGGCTGAGGCTCTCGTCAAGGCTCAGGAACGCGCTAAAGAAGAGGCAGAGAAAAAAAGAAAGGCGGAAGAGCGCGCCCAAATGAAGGCTGAAGCGGAGGCGAGGAGGAAAGAGGAAATTCGAACTCGCCCCTATCAAATAAATGACCAACCTGAAGATTTGGCGAAATTCTCGTTGGACTTTACAATGCCTGAAGCGCAGCCACTTCTTAAAGACTTAGAGGCCCTTCAAAAACTTTTAACATTGGCTCAGGGTCTTAGAAACGCGCCATTGAAGCGCGCCATTCTTTTAAAGATTCGCAGGCTTACGGAAAGGCGCAACGCTTTGAGCATCCAAGAAAACTCTTTGCAGCAAAATGTAGATAGCAAAAAACTAATGACCCCGATGGGGCTAATGGTTTACTATTATAATCAAGCACGCCAAAGCCCCGTTTCAAAAATGGGTGAGCCGTGTGGCCTTGAAACGCCAACGGGAGTTCCTTCTAAATTGGACATTCAGGCATACCATGCGGTACGCACGCCCTACTTTAAGGCTTGGTTTGGAGATTGGGAGCAGGCGGCAGAAACGGGCAACTATGTTAATTGCAGTTTATTGGTGGACGAAGACACCAAAGAGCCACGAATAATGTATCATGGAGTACGCAGGTTTGACCCAAGAGTTCAAACGGGCGCTATGGGAGCAGGCGTTCGCAGGCCGTTTGGTGAGTTCAACCCGCCAAAGTTTCCCGCAACTTATTTTGGAGATAGCCTCGATTATGTTGAGTTCTATGCGGGTCAGGCAGAAAACCAACCCAAGATAGACCCAAACTACGAGGGCTTTATCTATTCCGTATTTATCAATATGAGAAACCCAATTCGTTTAGAGGGGTTAGGTCTTTATTCGTCCTATAAAGATTTGTTGGCCTATGTTGCGATTAAGTATGGTATTATCGTTCAGCCGAGCAAAGACCTTCTGCAACAAATGCAGTCCGCACAACAACGACTGAAGGTTTGGAACTATGTTCGCAGAGACTTCAATTTCATTATTGCACTCAAGAAAGCGGGTTATGATGGCATTATCCAATATGGGGATGTGCCAAACTTTAATCCTGAGGGCAATGTGTCGGGCATGAAAGAGGCAAAAGAGTATTTGGTGTTTAGCGCCAATCAGGTTAAGAGCGCGTTAGTGAAGAAGTCATTCTATCTACCGCAATTCAATGATATAAGATTTAAAGACGGGGGCAATGTTCGTTTATAAAAAAGGAGCGCTTAAAAAAGAAATTAGGCCATTGACGGGGGACACGGCTGAAATGGAACTATACCATGAGCCGAGCGGAGTTCGTATCGCCTTTAAGTTTTTTACTGATGAGCCTGATGAAAACAAGTTGAAATCTTGTAAGGACGGAAAAGTAAATATGATTTCTTCGTATGAGATTTTCAAATGGAAAGAAGAAAACAAATATGCTTTTAAAGACCAAGTTTGGGATGCCAAAGAGACTTTGCTAAAAAACTTCCAAAACGCAATTGAGGTTTTTGAACAACGCATTTTTGAACAACTTAACGAGCAGCCACCCCAACCCACCAATGAGCAGGCAGAGCCCCCCGAAGGCGGAAACACATTTAGCGAACTGCCCGAAGTGGGAGATTTTGTACAACAGGGCTCTCGATTTGGCCGAGTGGTGGATGTTGACCAAACCACAAGAATGGTCAAGATTGAAAAAATGACCCGAAAAGAGGTAATGGATATTCTTAGGGCTCAAAAAAATGAGGCTTTGGGTATGTCCGTAGAAATCAATCAGCCATCGGGTATGTCTCCAACAATGCGAAAATTGCGAAACGATTTGTTGGGCGAGAAAAAGTATGACGATGGTGGCGTGATGTCTATTGGAGAAGACTTTTTTGTAGTTCAGGTTGACGAGGAAGGAAGTAATCTTACCATTCTTCGCGTTCAGGGGCCGCAACAAAGCGCGGGCGACCAACAAGAGCCTCAAGGCGAACCACAAGATTCACCCGACAATGTTCAAGACCCGTTTGAAGAGAACCAAGGTCAAGGCGATGGTCAAGGCGATGGTCAGGATGGCGACTCAGGCGATGGTCAGGATGGCGACTCAGGCGATGGTCAGGATGGCGACTCAGGCGATGGTCAGGATGGCGATTCGGGTGATGGCCAAGATGGCGACTCGGGCGATGGTCAAGATGGCGACTCGGGCGATGGCCAAGATGGCGACTCGGGTGACGGCCAAGATGGCGACTCGGGTGACGGCCAAGATGGCGACCGCGGAGAAGATGGGGATAAGGGTGATTCGGGTCCCACAAACCCGTGGCAACCAACCGATGACTTTGGCGATGATGACTTCTTCGATGAAGACGAACTTAAAGATGTCCTTGACTCAGTTAAAAACAAATTGGACGAAATTTCGAAACAGGAAGACGAACAAGCGAAGAACGATGTTGCAGCCGTGGCAAAGTTTTTAGGTCTAACCGAAGAAAATATAAAAATGAACTTCCTTTCTAAGAGAGAGGCTTTGGCGACCATTGGTGGCCGTAATGTTTTTGAATCAAACAATGATGAGCGGATTAAAAACGCCCTAAATTTAATTTTTAGCAACTAAAAAAAATGTCAACAAAAGAGCAATTAGCAGCAATTATCAACGATGAGGATTTAAGCCCCGAAATTAAAGCGATGGGCGAATCCATTCTTGAGCAGGAATTTGCGGGCGATGAAGTCGCTCAAAAAATGGTGCAATTATCACGCCTCATTTCAGGCACGGGAGGTTCGCAAATGGTGGGCGCGGTAGACGAAGACCAAGTAAAAGAAATTGTGCGTGAAACAATTAACGAGGACAAGATTTCCGAATCCGACCTCGATTCTTCGTTAATAACCAAAATCAACAATCAGCCCATACAGGTAACGATTACCGCCATTGAGGGCTCGGTTAAAAAGCAAAGCGCAACCATGCTAAATGCAAGCACCGAGCGTCCGCTTGTGCAGAAGATTTTAAGCGATGTCGAAGCGCGAAACAATGTCTACCTATATGGTGGGGCGGGTACAGGTAAAACCTTCATGGCGCAAACTATTTCCGAAATTTTAGATTGGGAACTCATCGAAATTTCCTGTAATCAATTTACCTCACCGCTCGAACTCATTGGTGGGCAAACCATTGATGGTTATCAACAAGGAAAGGCCGTCCGCGCTTGGGGAAACCTTAATGAAGACGGAACGCCAATGGCCAAAAAGGGTTGTGTTTTGTTGTTGGACGAATTGCCCAAATTGGACCCAAATACTGCGGGTATTTTAAATGCTCTTTTGTCTCGCGTAGCGGAGTTCAACAAAGGCCAAGCCAAGGAAATTCAAGACGGACGCGGACAAAAAATTCGCAGAGGAAACTTGTTCGTAATGGCTACGGGCAACACTCTTTTAAACGAGGCAAATGCCGAGTATGAAGCCAACTTTAAACAGGATTTATCACTACAAGACCGCTTTGCGGGAAGCACATACGAGGTGTTCGTTGATGTCGCCTTCGAGTGGTCCAATATCTTGAATGAAAAATGGGCCTTTATCTTTATTTACCTTAACAAGTTGCGTCAAGCAATCTTCAATGAGGGATTCCAAGCCAAGGCTTTTGTTTCAGTTCGTATAATGCAAAGCGCGCAAAAGACTTATCAGGTTTTCCGAGCAATTACGGATGCCCCATCGGGCAAGGCGCAGTTCAATGTTTTGTCCGACCCCGAAACAAGTTTTACGCCCGCCTTTGGTAGCGATGGATATTACAACGCATTGTCCGTATTGCAACAAAACAAGGTAAAAACCCTTGAAGATACCCTGAAAGAGTTTTTTAATTTATTTAACGATGAGCAGGTTGATAAACTCAAAGAAGTTACCAATTATTCGGCCTTCTTGGACATTCTGCAAGAAAAAAATCGACTGCCGCTCGACCAATTAAATACCCCCGAAGAACTTCAGGAGGTGGATGAAATTATTCGCACGAGCAAGAAAAACTAATGCAAACATCTACCCAAGATTTTAATTTTTTTGACCTGCTAAAAACTGCGGGCGGGGTAGACTATGTGTCGTTAGTTAAAAACCTTACGAGAGGCTTAGAGCGAAGTGCTGAAGACTATGACCAATTGTTTGAGAACGAAATGATTTTCAAACAATATGAGACATGGGAAGAGGCGTTTGATGTAATAAAAGAGGCTCTCGATAGAAAGAACTCGGGGGAGAGGCTGCCAAGGTGGCTCAATGTTGCCGCGAGTTATTTTGAAGACCGATTTGGTAACAATATCGACTTCGAGGGTTTCAATTCAAAAATGGACGAGCAAACGCCACAAGTCAAAAAACTATCTCAAGTCACCAATAGCCTGCTCGAAAATATCAAGGAAATAATTAACCTTGGGGGTCAGTTTACCAAAGACAGGCTTGAAATAACGGACGACAAGAAAGGAATTTTTGACTTTTCATTAGCCTCTCAAGGTCTTTATCGTCCCGTTGAATTTTATAGCGACCCTTACACCAAGCGCAAAGGGGAAAATGAGTTTGCGTATTTAGGAGAGCCATTTGGTGTGATACCCCCTGACAGGGTGTTCAAAGACAACTCCAAGGCGGGGATGACCATCTACTATTTTATTAGTGAAGATGGTAAAAAATATACTTGTGAACGCAGGCAGAAGGGAACTACGGATGTTTTCACGAATCTTTCCACCCATTGCTTTTTGAGTCAAGACGCTCAGGGTCTTGTTTTGCCTTACGACCGCAACAATCCAAAAAAAGTTTACAACGGGGAGCGGCCCCACAGGCTGAAATACGCCTCAAGTGCGAAAAAGGTCTATTTGAAGTTTAAGCGCAAAGACGAGTCTACAAAGTTTGTTGACATTTTTATTCCGCTCAATTGGTTGGGAACAACCGATGCGAACAAGGCGCTAAACATTTTTACGCCCGTTTTGGTAGCAGCGGCCCTTGAGGCGTTTGATATTCAAACACGCATTAGTGTCGTTAGAAATGGAATTGTGGACGGACAAATCTTTGAAACCATTTCTATTCCGCTAAAGAACTATGACGAGGCTGCCGTTGATAAAATACCAAGGATTATCAACCTTATGGCCAATAACGAAAATTCGGGTGCCTTTTTTGGATTCCACCTTGTAAACTCCGCTAACAATGGTGAACAAATTGGAAAAAACGGAAGCCCTATTGTTTCGGGACACCTTTCGCAGGCATTAAATCCTTATTACGACAAGAAGGCAGCAATAGTAAATCTATTCATGCGCTACAAGAATTGGGTTAGAATGAACGAAGGCAAGCCTTGGGTTAACACCAAAGTAATTAACCCAAACTTCCAAATTTTTACCCATGTGTCGGTAGCGGGTCAAAATCGAGAGCCTTTTTATGAGAGCCCCTATAGCCTAACGCCCGAGGTCATCTCTTCTCAAATGCCTTATATCATGTATCAATTTTATTGGTATATGGACTATTTGGCGATTGAGTTTGTTCCTATTGAAGATTTTATAGGAAACATTTATCGTAGGGTTGAGGAAGATAGGGTGTTTAAAAAGTTGTTTGATGTGACCGACCGAAAAGAATTAAACTCGGCCATGTATGACTACATACAAAACATCTTGGTATACAAATACTTTACCTCTACAAGTGGCGAATTCGCTGACTCGGAGCAGCAAAAAATAGAAAAACAAAAGCGCAGAGAAGAGTTGCGTATAAGAATGGACGAGACAATTAAAAAATTCGGGGGGATTTAATCATGAAAACGCAGGTAAAATTTACTATCGACCAAATTAAGGCGATGCACGATTTTGGAGAAAAGGCACTCGCCAACAAGAGCGACTATAGGGACATGAAGTTCTTGTACAACCCAAACACCCCAAAGGATATTTATGTGAAATACACGAGTTATTCATTGGGTGATGACAATGGTATTGAATCCGTTGTGGAAGTTTTGTGTATCAAGCCTAATGGCGCAACATTCGACTGCTACGAGCAGTTTGACGACTTGCGTCAACGCATGGCCTTTAGCGCAGACTTCGTGGAAATTGACTTGGATGAACGCGGAAAAATGATTTTAGCATGAGCCCCGAAGAATTAGAAGGCAAATTGGAAGCCATTGGCCACAACGCGGGTAAAAGTTTCTTGGTAGATGAAATGGCATCGAATTTTTTCGGGCCAATTTTACGGGCTATAGAAGCAAATAAATTTACGCCATGGAAAGAAGGCCAAGACCAACTTGACGCGAATGCGGACGCAGCGGAAGCGCTTATGCGATTCACTACGGAAGTTAAGGATGCGGCTAATAATTCATGGGGAGACGAAAAAATTCAGTTTTATACCTCCGTTGGGTCGAATAGCGAATGGGAGGCAGTTTTTAGAGAGTTCCTCAAGGGTGGGGATAGCGCTACGGAAATAATGGATGAGTTTTTTGTATATGAGCAAAATGCGGGCTCAACGGAAAAAAGAAAGAACAATGAAGCATTCATTGTGGCCCTAAGAAAAGGATTAACCGATGCGCTGATTAAAGATTCAAGCAACCGCGTTCAGGCATTTAGTAAAGACATTGAAGCCGAATTTGGTGACTTGAAAAATGCCCTAATCGAAAACCTCGGGGACGAGGGCGGAAATCTATTTTTAGAAATTTTACAGGGACTCGATAAGCAAGAACAGGCGAGGCTTGGCGCGGCCCCAAAAAGAAAGAAAAAGCAAGAAGTTGTCGAGGAAAAAGCCCAAGAGGTTCTCGAAGAGGTCGAAGTAAACTTGGACACCTTAGACTTCTTAGATGAGGATATTGAGGATGTCGTCAACCTCGAAGAACTTGAAGACGAACTGAACTTAGACGACTTTAATTTAGATTAAAATGACTGCAAAAGAAATCTACGAAAGCATTGACTTAGCACAGGTCCCCGATGACCTTGCGGGCAAATTGCGCCAAATTGAAAAGGGAACCAAAGGCTTTACTATCCAAAGCGACAAGGTTGACACCTTTATGAGTGGCGTTTACAAAAAACTCAAAGAAAAGCGACCAACGGCCCTCAAGAACCTCAAGGTAGAGGAGAAAGTCACCAAGACCGAAGTAAAGAAAGGCGACACCACGCAGGTGGTCGAGGACTTAGAATACAAGGTAAAGGGCACCAAAAGGGTCACTAAAAAAACACCCACCCCAAGCAAGCCTAAAAAGTCAACATGGTTAGGTGAGGTTAAAAAGCGCAAGAAAAAGGGTGAAAAGTGGGAGGATGCCAAAGCGCGAATTAAAAAAGAACTTGACGAAGAGCGCGCTAAGGCAAAGGCGGACGCTGAAAAAGTTGTTTCCCAAACATCTCAAGCCCTCAAAAATCTTGAAAAAATGTTGGCTGAAGACCCTAAACTCGCAGGATATCCTCGAACCTATGGCAGTCAGTCTAAAAAGATTGATGCGTCCAAGGATGCAAAGATTAAGGCGTTGCCCGCAGGAAAGCGCGTAAGCAAGAAGGGCCATAAAAACCAATATGGCGAAAGCAAAGGGGGTCGCGTTTATTGGGAGAATCGAGACAATCGCTCCGACCGCTACGCGCCAAACTTCCCCAACAAAGTCTATTTGGAAGTGGGCGGAGAAACGGACGACCTCGGGTTCCCATTTGGCCACACCTATTTGGTTGTAGAAGTGTCTCCAAGTGGAGACAAAAAGATGATTAAACAAACAAAGGACTACATTACTGCATTAACGAGTTCAGCAGTCGCTCGCGCAGCCAAGAGCAGTAAAGATGCCCGCGTTGTCATTGTCGACTTGGAAGAGAAACGCGTCATTCATGAAGCGTTTGAAGCGGGCGGTGAAATCACAATCACCCCAACGCAACTCATAAACAACCCCGATGCTCTTGTCGGCACAACTACCATGACCGAGTTGTTCGAGTGTGGTGGCGTTACTGCATATCAGGAGGGGGGAGAAGTTTTCGTTACTCCGTATCCTTTAACAAATGCGGGTAGCGCAGATTATGTTGCGGGCAGCAACACTATGTCGAATATGTTTGAGCATGGAGGCCGCGTCCCATTTGAGGAGGGCGATGACTATTGGGTCATCGAAAACGGCAAGATTGTTTATTCGGTTTGGGATGATGTGAGTGAGGAAATGCACGAAGAAAACCCAAATAAAAAATACTTTAGAAGCGAGTCCGAGGCTAAAAAATATCTTGCGAAAATGTCGAAGGGCGGCTCCGTTCCATTTGAGGAGGGCGATGACTATTGGGTTATTGAAAATGGCAAGATTGTTTATTCGGTTTGGGATGATGTGAGTGAGGAAATGCACGAAGAAAACCCAAATAAAAAATACTTTAGAAGCGAGTCCGAGGCTAAAAAATATCTTGCGAAAATGGAGAATGGCGGTACCATTGTGGCCGCTGACCCAAGTGCTGCAATGGAAGACCTAAATCAAACCTACGGATACGAAAGTGTTTATGAGAAGGGCGGAAAACTACCCAAAAACATCAAATACTACGGCACTTATGATATCAAAGAGTGGCGCTTGAAAAATGGCGAAAAAATAGACCCTTCTGAAACAGATGTACATTCAGGTATTTATGTCTCTGCCACTAAAAGAACGAAGCCACAAGAGATGGAGTTCCAACAAAAATTGGAGTTCAAAAAAGGTGGTGCAACAAATTGGAAAGGTGAAAAAATTGATTGGAAGAAAGACTACAGGTATATTCCTGTATATGAAATAGAGGAGGTCGAATTGGAAAATGGCGAGGTAATCAAGGGTGACTATATTGTTAGTGGCCTATATCTGCCCAAATCGGAGAGAACCAAACTACTCGAAAGAGAGATGAAGGCTCGTATGAAGAAGGGCAAGTTTGAAGTTGACGATTTGGTTTATAATAAAAAAACTAAAACTATCGGTATCGTTAGATTGGGGGACGACAAATTTGGAGAAGTTAAAACTGACGCAGATGGAAATGTTGGTGTAGACGACTTAGAAATTTTCGACCCCAAAAAATCTTCTCACTCTAAAGCAAAAGTTGCTCCTTCTACTGAAAAAGAAATAAATTCACGGGGATTATTTAATCCTTTTAAGGGCAAATTCGAGCAAGGCGGTCGTCTTGGATTTGAGGGATTGGCGAAGAAAGTAGCAAAGCGCTACGAGGGCAAGCCCGTTAAGGCGAAATACCAAAAGGAATACGGCAAGACCTACTCTAAGGAGGAGGCTATGGAAGTAGGCCGCAAGGTAGCCGCTAAGGTGTATGGTCAGCAACAAGCCAAAATGGAAATGGGTGGCGAAATCACGCAACCATATCCTTTAATCAATGCGGGTAGCGCAGAATATGTGGCGGGTAGCAATACGATGTCTAATATGTTTGAGCATGGCGGAGAGGTTGGCGATGTTTATCTTGTAGAAACAAGATATAAGGGCCTTCCGCTTAATGAGTCTCTCATTGGGAACTTGGTGCTTTCCGAGGAAACCCTTGATAAACTTGAGGAGGAGTTTGCTCAAGACATCTCATTCACCCCGATAGAGGATTCTAAAATGAGGCCGATGCCTTATGCGGTTGCCAAAGAGTACATCGTAAATCACGCAAAAAACTTTAAAGGACTAAGTTTTGCCAAGGGCGGTTCCGTTCAAGGTCATTTACATGAAGCAGATAAACATTTAAGAGAGGCAGGCACTAAACTTTGGGAGAATAAGAATCCTAAAGAAGCCCAATTTAGAAAAGCGTATAATCAGTTTGATGAAAAGGTTTATGATTTATTTACTCGTAGAGAATTAGCAGAGTTGGGGTACGCTAAAGGCGGAAGCCTTATGGGCCACGGCCTTGAGGTGGGCGACAAAATCGTGAAAGACTTAGGTAGTGCGCTAAAGGTGTCAACCAAGGATGGCAACATTGTTTATGTGGACTTAGCAAGTGGATATCGCGACAAGGATATCCCACTACCCTTTGCTAAAGGCGGAGATGTTGAAATTGGCGAAATAGCGATGCTTTCGAAAGAAAATAACGCCTTGGGTCACGAAGTTGTGAAAAAGATAAATGCGGGCGCTGATGTTGAAATGGAACACACCGAAGACCGAAAGTTGGCTATGAGAATCGCGCTTGACCACCTCAAAGAAGACTATAATTACTACGAAAAACTGAAAAAGTTGGGTTTATGAACCACATTGTAGAGTACCTAAGCGACCGAGCGGGCGAAGAGCCGTTTTTGCTCGGAGGTAAAAAATATCAATTTGTAAATGCACTTTACCCTGACGGCAAAAAAGATGTCGGGGTATATGTGTTTGGCAACGACTATGTACTCGACCACAAGTATTGGATGGACCAAAACTTTATCTCTTATAAAAAGGGTGGAAGTTTGGAATACCTCGAAAAAAAGAACCCTACGCTGAAAGCATCGCGAGACTTTGAGAAGCGCGACAAAGACTTTGAAATCTTTGAGGTTAGCACCGAAGCAGACGCGATGATGGCCGAGGGTGAAGCCGAGTTGGATGGCGCAGATGTACTATCCGATATCGAAATCCCTGCGGTGGCAGCGGTTGGTGCAGACGGAGCAGACGGGGCTTTTGAAAAAGGTGGCGCTATTGAGTACGATTGGAAAAAGGCTCCGAGCACCTATACTAAACTACCATATAAACTCAGTAAGTATTTTCAGCAACCCAAGGGAAGCATTCGTGTTTCCACGGAAAAACTCAATCCAACCAACATGGTTGAAAGCGAGGTGGCGCGAGCGTATGACAAGATGAAGCAAGCGTTTTTGGGCGAGATTGAAAAGCGTGAGCCAATAAAGTTGCGCAAAAAGCGGAGCGTCCGAGGCCGCGTTACATACGACATTTTGGACGGCAATTCTACCTATGCGAACGCATACCTGAGCGGATGGAGCCACATGATTGGCGAGGTAGTTGAAGAAGTAAAAGAGGGAAAAGTCCCAAGCATTGCAGAAATAGCAAAGGCGATGCGAAAGAAAGGAGAATCTTGGGCCGATGCTCGCGCACGCGCACGAGAGGTTTATGAGGCAAAGAAGTTAAAACACGGAGGGGACATTGAGGTCCACATTGTAAATGAGGGAGTTAAGTTTGATAAAAAGAAGTACCCGTCAATTTTTGGGGACACCGACAAGGACACTATCCCGAATGTTGACGACCCAAACCCGAACAAGGGAGGCGACACGGAGACTATCGAGCAAGTAAAACTTAGCGATGTCTTTGACCGACTACTTAATGTAAAGGAGGGTTTGGATGATAGAATGGAAAGAGTGGTTGGCGACATGAAGTCTAAATCACCGAAAGGCTCTAAAATCTATGCCCGCACGAAAACACCATATAGTATTATCAACAAATTGGTCAACAAGAGATTGGGGACATTGACCGATATGATTGGTACCACCATTGTGGTAGAAGACCAAAACGGCCTTGAGATGTTGCGCGAACGGGTGCAACGCGGAGAGTTTGGTCAGGTTTTGGACTACGACAATTACTATGAAAATCCGAAAGGTGGCTACCGAGCCTATCATTTTATTGTAGATGCTCAGGGCGTTCCAACCGAAATTCAGTTAAAAACTCGCAGGCAAAAGGCCCTAAATCAGTTAAGCCATGAGCCTTATAAGCAAGAAAAACTGAACACGCAAAAACTTGATGAGTATGCTCAATTGGCTGAAAGGGCCGACAGGGGCGAGAATCAGGCCGTTACGGAGTTTGATATGTTAATGAAATATCCGAAAGCCGTGGAAAAGCAGTTGACTTTGCGTTAAATAATTTATTAAATTTATCTTTGCAAATAAAAATCAAGAAATCATGTCAAGAGTAAACGAGGCACTTAAAGATTTTGGTATTGCTGAAGCAACCCTTCCTTCGGGTCTTGCAGCGCAGAAGCGGAAATACGACAAAATGTTAGCGGAGTTAGAGGCCGCGAAGCAGGAAGTCGGTGAGGATGAAGAGGAAAAACTCGCAGAACTTGAAGAAGCACTCTTTGAGTATGGCGAGGAAATCATCGCAAACCTCGACATTTTAGCGTCAAAGCGAGCAGAGAAAGAAGAGGAGGCCAAGGCGAGAGAAGAAAGAAAAAAGGCGCGTCAAGCGAAGAATAAGGCCAAAGCAGTAGCCAAAGCCCCTGAGCCCAAGCCCGCACCCGAACCCGCGTCTCAGGTCGCACCTGAGCCTGAAATTGAAGCAGAAGTAAGTGACACTATTGCTGAAATGGTCAACGCATCGGGAGAGGTTGCAGAGGAACAGGCCCTTGAGGCAGAGGTTATTGAAGAGAAGAAAGAGTCAAAGGGTTTGACCCTCTCATCCCTTCTAATTGGCGGTTTGGTCTTATTAACTACTTACGGAGCCTATAATTATTTTAAAAAGAAGTAGTGAACAAATAAAATACATTCTGCTTAACCCCCGCCAACGCGGGGTTTTGGCGTTTGTATAAAAGACAAAAAAATGAACCGAGCACTAAAATTATCTTTAATCGGAGCAGGAGTAGTAGGTGGGGGCCTCTTGATTTATGCTCTTCTGCGCAGATTGCGAACAAATCGCCAAATGCGAAACCAAGCGGTCACACCAAGTGTCGACCCCTCAACAAGCAATAATACCCCATCATCCATTTGGGGAGACGATAGTTTTCCTTTAGGTTATCGTTCTTACGGGCCAAAGGTTGTTGCGGTTCAGTTGTACTTGAACGAAAGGTCAAATGCGAATTTAGTTGTTGACGGAAAGTTTGGTAGCGGCACCGCGACCGCTTGGAAAAACGAGCAATATCCATTTTCGGACTTCCGTATAATGTACCCGAACGCGGTTGAAGGAGAAATGAGCGAGCAGTATTATAACCAATTTGTTAAGGAGTTCGAAAGCCGAAACGCATATAAAAATGCCCTTAAAGACTTAGGATTGGCCCAATAACAATTCGAGGATGAACAATTTCTATAAATACTCCTTCTATGCCGTAACCATAATTGGCCTCGGGGCTTTAGGCTATTGGGCTTTTCGCAAAGCAAAGGGAGCAGGAAGGTTCCCTCTTAAAAGGGGCTCAAGCGGGCCCAAAGTGGCGGCACTTCAAAGATTTTTGAACAAGGAAGACAATGCCAACCTTGAAGTTAATGGCAGGTTTGACAAGGCCACCGCGGACGCTTGGGAAAAAATGCAGTCTCCTTGGGAGGGATTCTTACAATCTTGGCCAAATGCGAAAAAAGGCCAAGTGCACGAAGACTACTATAATACCTTCATCAAGCAGTATGAACACCCCGAGTCCATGTCGGGTGGCAACACTCAAGGTGGAGCAAACTCAAATTCAAACTCAAGTGTTTTCCCACTAAAAAAGGGTAGCCAAGGAGAAGAGGTTAAGTTGGTTCAGCGCCTTTTGAATGAAAATTTTAATTCGGGGCTGCCTGTAAATGGAAATTTTGATGCTGCAACCGAGGCGGCTCTTATTTCTGCTCAAAACTCTTTTAAAGTCAAAACGGCACTCAGGGTCTATGGAACGCCAAACGGCTATGCCATAGGTCAGGTTAGCCAAGACCTATACAATTTACTTGTGCAAAACGCATAACCTATAGACTATGGACAAGAAAAAACTTTTATTGATTGGTGGCGGAGTAACCGCAGGCGTTATTCTGCTTTATTTGCTTTTCCGCAAGAAGCCCGAAAACTCGGCATCAAATGACGATTGGACACCCGCTCCTTCACAACCCGAAACGCCAAATCCTTGGAGCGTCATTGGAAACGAACTTTTGACGCTTTGGCAAAACCGCAAGCAAGAAAATCAGGTTGACGATAACATCCCAACGGCAGCGGGTGCAGCGGTACAACAACCAAGTTACCTAAAGATGGGCTCTAAGGGCGCTAAAGTAACTGCACTACAAAAATGGTTGAATGAGTCGGGGGCAAACATCCCTGTTGATGGAGACTTTGGTCCAATCACCCGTGATGCGGTGATTGCAGAGCAACAACCATTTTCAACCTTCCAAATCATGTACCCCAACTCGATTGAGGGCCGTGTGAGTAAGACATTCTACGACCTCTTTATAAAGTCTTTTGAATGAAAAAAGATTGGCTCTATATAGCATTAGGCTCGTTGGGCGCATTGGGGGTTTTCTTCTTGGTGCGCTATATCGTTACGGGTAAATTGGGCCGCAGAAATCGCAGTAAAATTCGTTTTATTTGGAAATAATGGGAAAGGTTTTTGTCATCCCCGCAACGCAGTTATCTTACTACACCGAATCGCAAGCGCAGGCGAATAAGGCTATAGTTCAGCGTATTAAAGACGCGCCATATTTTTCGAATTTAGAAAAGTATTCTGCCATTGAAAACCTCCCCATTGAGTTAGTCATTGCGCTCGTAGCGACCGAATCAGGCGGACGAGAGTTGGGCAAAAACTCCGCAGGCGCGGTGGGCCTCATGCAAATTAAAAAAATTGCCGCCTACGAGACTTTGCGAAAAGCAAGCATAGCGGAAGAGTTAGACGCTACCGAGAAGGCTTGGGTTAAAAGAGTTTCTCCTGAAATAGCGAAAAACGATTTTAAAATTAGGTATGGGGTCTTTGATGGAGTTGACAAAAATAAGGCCATGGACGAGTTGGAGCAAGGGCTTTACAATACGGAGTTTAATATCTTCATTGGGACGATGTTGCTCGGCCAAATTGTAGACTCGTACACCGAAGGCAAAGACAAAGTTTATTTGTCGAAAGCAGTAGCCATTTACAACCAAGGTAGTGGTTCACGCTCCAAAATAGACGCTTATAATAATGCTACTGACATCATTAACAAGAGCACACTTGGGACCGAGGGCAAGAATTATATAAAAAAGATTTTGGGTAAAAATGGATATATCCACATCCAAAAACCAAGAATACTTTTATAATGGCATACCGAATTACAAATTACACAAAGCAGCAAGCAAAGAAATTTGGTGTTGAGGTTAGGCCGAGTCGGGTTAAGGGGAAAAAAATAGATGTCCTAAAAGACGGGGAAAAAATAGCGAGTGTGGGTGCGCTTGGGTACAATGATTATCCAACTTTCATGGCGAAAGAGAAGATGGGAATGGTGCCGAAAGGCCACGCGAATTCAAGAAGAAAACAATACAAAAGACGACACGAGAAAGATAGAAAAGTGCGCGGTTCAAATGGGTGGTGGGCCGACAAATTATTGTGGTAAAAAATTAAAAAATGGCAGGATTTATAAATGATATTAGTATGCAGGAATACTACGGAAGTTTTCCTACAACGAGCGCAAAAACTGCGGTTCGCAGAGGCTCGGGCATTCGCAAAATTCAAGTAACTCCAAATCTTAACGCCATGGGCCCCTCGGGCGTGGACGATAGAGACGAGGATATTGTAGAGCGCGTACTTGCACAAAACATCAGCCCAACGCAGGCGGGGCTAACCGATAATCAAACGAAGTTATATAACGCGGCTAAGGCCACTTCGGGCGGAACCGCTACAACATCGGGAGACTCGGGCTCTACAGGCTCAAGCACCGCTACTTCCGCGGGGACTGACTCTGCTAAGAAAAAAGTTAACACTATGCTCATTGTGGGCGGGGCGGTTTTGTTGGTTGGGTTCTTGGTTTATCGCAGATTTAGAAAATAATTTAAAAGCATTAGTCATGTCAGTAGAGGCGGCAGAACAAACAACAAGCCAAGCAGAAGAGGCGGAAGCAAAAGAGAAGAAAGATAGGTTTAAGGAAAACCTCCACATTACCTTTTTATCCGTAGCAATTATTTCTTTTGCTATTGGTATTGCGGTAAACTACTACACGCTAAAGCGCCTAAACGCGGGTAAATAATGAAGTTAATTTCCCCAACGGATAGTTTTCGTATTACTTCAGGTTTTGGCCCCCGATGGGGCAGAAGCCATAATGGAGTTGATATCTCTACTTCGTCAGGGACAATAGCGCGAGCCCCTAAATCAGGCATAGTAAAAAAAGCCTCATTTGCGAGTGATAGTTGTGGCGGCACTATTATTATAGAACATGGACCCGTAGCCGAAATGGGCGGAAACATGAGAACCTCCTACTGCCACATGAGAGCCATTTTTGTCAAGGAGGGAGACTATGTTCGCAAGGGTCAAAAGATTGGAGAGACGGGGGGTAGAACCTCAAGTCAATTTCCCCCCAATGGAGACAAGGGAAAAGGCAACTCATTGGGCCCCCACCTGCATTTTGGCGTTAAAAAAGACGGGAATTGGGTAGACCCTGAAGAGTATTTTCGTGCGGGCGTTCTTCGTGAATCAATAGCCGTTGAACTTTCGCAAATTGCAATTTTTGCCCTCATGGTTGGAAGCGCAATTTACTTTGCCACAAAACTATTTACAAAATGAGAATCTCAGGAGAAATTTACGATGGGAACACAGGCGCTCCGTTGAGTGGCGTTACGCTTAGGGTTTCAAAAGTTGAGGGGGCTGCGAAGGTGCCAAATATCATCTCTTCACGAGCGGGCACTTTTTCTTTAGAGGATGACAACATCATGCCTGAAACCTTGGTGGAGTTTATCTTAAACGGCTACCAAGAAAAGTCAATCAGCGCAGGGGAACTGCAAGATGCGCCGATTTATTTATACTCGTTGATGGACGCTGACGACACCCCCTTGGATGATGGGGTCGAAGTGCCCGATACCACACCCGTACAAGAAGATATTCAAGAAACAAATTGGACTCCCATTGCAATTATCGCAGGGGCCGCTCTTCTTTTGTTTTTAATGTTTAGAAAAAAGAAATAAAATGGAAAACGCATCAATGGAAGCGCCCGCACCCGAAGTGCAGGCCCCCGCAGCAGAGGCTCCCGCAGCAGCGCCCGCAGAATACGCGAGCGGAGGAATGACCGAGGACCCAAAAGTTAAGTATATTAGTTTGGCGCTTATGGGTATTGCCGCAGCGTCAGTAATTTATAGCATCTATTGGTATCGCAAGCAGTTGATGCAAATGGAAAAGAAAAATGATGGCGGCAGCGCGATGCAGCAACAGGTGGAAGAAATCAAACTGAACCTCATGAGCCTCATGGGCGACAATTACCAAAGAATGTAATGGAATTTTTGAATCAAGTAACTTACGGAAATCCAACCTTTGAGAACAAAGTCTTGTTGGAAAAAGAGTGCATTGTATCGGACTTGTTCCCCGAACTTTGCAAAGACACCTTCCCACAAAACGATAGTGCCGCAACCAAGGAAGAGTTAAATGAAATTGTGCGAGCCCTGTCCTCTTTGGACGACATGAGCCCCATCATGTTGCGCAGATACCTTAACTACGATAAGGCGCTGATTGCGTACATGGATTCAATGTTAAAAGCAGAAGGCATCGATGAAAAGGAGTTGATGGAAGAAATTGCAAGAGACATTAACCCACTCATTGCTAAACTAAAGTACAAGTTCCAACGCCCCCGACCCTATCAGTTAGCCAACTACTACAAGTTGAACCTCTTTCCCATGCGCAGCACCTCTGCGCACACCCCATCGTATCCAAGCGGTCATACCATTCAGGCAATGGTGATATTGTCCATCATTGGGAACAAGCACACTCAGTTATATCCATATTGTAAGCGACTTTGGGAAGACATTGCGCATAGCCGAGTGGCAATAGGCGTGCATTATCCGAGCGACAACGACTTTTCGGTCCATGTGGCTAACGAGATTTTGAAACACCCCAAGTTTGCGAAGAAGTACACAATATGATTTGGGATGTTGCGCCATTTCCAAAGCCTCGGATGACGCAAAGAGACAAGTGGAAGCGCAGGCCGATTGTTGTCAAGTACATACTTTTTAAGGAAAGCCTCAAGTTTTATGCGGAGGAAAATTGTTACTCGGTTCCTGATGAATTGAGCATAACTTTTGTTATTGCCATGCCTCAATCATGGTCAAAAAAGAAGCGGGCGGAAATGAGGGGAAAGCCACACCAACAAAGGCCTGATTTGGACAATTTAATAAAGGCCTTTAAGGATGCTCTATGCGAAGACGATAGCCATGTGCACACCTACTTTGAGATGAAAAAGATTTGGGGCGATGTTGGTCAAATCTTAGTAAATGAAAAATTTGTTTTAGAAAATAACGAAAAGTAATTTCTTTTTCTATTTTTGTAAACGCAAGATACTCTATGATAACGAACTCGTCCATAAATACGCTCTTTAAAGCGGTCGGCCAGTCGGTCACGCGATTGGGTATTAAAGGCACCATTCGCGTACTTCAAAGTTATGAGGAGGAAAGTCAGGAAGACTATAATAAAGAGTTTAATCTTGTTATTTCCTGCGTTACGCAGCATTTCGGAATGACTCAAGATGACCTGATTTACGGAAACTCAAAAAAAGACGGCAAGCGCACTTCTGCCTTAGAATGCTCGGCATATATCCTTTCGGAACACTTCAACATTGAGCGCAGAGTGATTAGTGAGTATTTGAAAAAGCACATTAGCGTTATATCAAGATACATTTCGGCAGCGAAGAAATATGACCCCGAACATCCCTTTGAGCGGGAGAAACACGAAACGCTTTACCGCATTTATGAATTAGTAAGACAAACCCCACTTAATTAAACATGGCGAAAAAAGAAACCGCACCCGAGATTGAAGACGCTAATGTAGTTGATTCAGCAAGTTTTAATGACGCATCCAATATCGGAAGCGCAGACTATAATCCATTAGGTGAATCCGTAAAAGAGCGAGACTACACCAAGCCAAAAGTGGACCCAACGAATCTTGAGGCAGAGATTGAAGAGCCAACCTTTACTCCTCCGTCATTTGAGGACATGGACGAGCCCGCAGGATTTGCTCAGGAGCAAGAACAGGGCTTTGCGAACCCCGCGCTGAATGAACTTGATGATAGGGATAAAAAAATGGCCACCGAACAAATGGTGGATGTTGTATTAGATGGATACGATAAATTAACGGGGTTGGCTAACAACATGGTGCAGGTCAAGCCTCAGCGCCTAAATAAATTGATTGCCAATGGAGATATTGACCCGCGCATCCGCATACCAACCGACACTCGCGGAAACTCCATATCGATTAACGAATTTGTTCAGGAGTTTAACGAGCAGACCGCGGAGGCGATTACCACTACGGAAGAATTTAAGCGCGAGGTGCGTCCTGCGATGGTTCGAGTTTTTTCAAAAAGAGGTATTGGTCTTACGGACGAGCAGTTCTTGATGTACAAATTCGGTAGCGATTTGGCCACAAAGGGGGTTATTGTATTTCAGTTGAGAAATCAGGTTAATGATATCTTCCAAATGATGAAAGACATGACGGCTCAAAACATGGGAACCAAAACTCCTCCACCGCCACCGCCACCAAGTAGCGGCCCCCCTCCCGCGCCCGCGCCCGCTCCCGCGCGAGAACCTGAGCCCGAAGTTGAATACTTTGAGCCCGAAGAAGACCCCCGTGGATTTGAAGATAATGGACCAACTTTTGAAGGAGCGCCCGAATTTGGCGACCCTGAAATTCTTGCGGAATTAAGTCGATTAAGCGAGGAAGGGCAAGCGCCTTCGGATAAGCCTCAGCGCAAGCGTGGCCGCCCCCGTAAGAAAAAATAAAAGATTGTAAAGTATGCGCGAACCTAAACTCGGAGTTGCGGTAGGACGAAAGGGCGTGGGCAAAACCTATACCACTAACCTCATGCTTGCGGACTATATCCGTGGGTTTTCGGGCGCTACGCCTCGTAAAGTTTTAATCTTGGATGTCAACGATGAGTTTGAAGGAATCAAGGCCCTTCGCCTGTCGGACACCATGAAGTTCTCCGTACACCCTAAAATTGAAGCCCGAAGAATACGGCCATTTTCCGAAGATGGAAAGCGTTGGACAATAAAAGAAATTCAGGAGGCGCTTTTTTATGTGCTTGACAATTTCCGAGGCGGACTGCTTTTAATTGAGGACATTAACCGCTACATTTCGGACTACTTGCCGAACGACCTTGTGGGCGCCATTTGTACAAATCGCCACACGGACACGGATATCATTATGCACTTTCAATCGGTGGGGCGAATCACCACAAAAATTTGGCAAAACCTTAATTGGGTTCGCTTTCACAAAAACACCGATAGTGTTGACCGACATCGACAAAAGTTTGAGGACAAGTATGAAATGCTCAAGATTATTGAGTTGATGGTCAACAAGCAATACTACGATGGTAATAAGCGTTTCTATGTTTTTGCGGACATTGACGATGAGCGCATTATGGGCAACTATTCAAAAGAAATGCTCGACCACGCCATTAACGACTACATTTCTTCTCAGTACCGAAAAATTATTACTCCTATTCTTGCAGAAAGAGATACCAACGGGAAGAAAAAATACACCGCAGAGCAGGCCATAGAAAGCGTTCGGGCAAGGATTATAAAAAACTACTGCTCATAGCCCAAGAACCTAATTGCACAAGTATAAGTTGCAATTAAAGTTTATTCTCAAAAACAAAATTTTGGATTACTTATTGTAATTTCGTAATCGATAGTCTGCACTATCAGGAAAAATTTGTTTTAGTTTAAAAAAAAGTCATTCTGCAATGAATTGGAAAGCAACCTTGGGCCAAGTGGCCGTAGTGGTAGTAGGTGTTCTTGTGGCAAACTATGTTCAACAAATGTTGAATCAGTCCGCTACATCAAGCCCCTCTGCTGAATAAGTTTAATCATTAGATAAAAAATATCATGTCTAATATCCGTAAATATCTTGCCGAAGCGCAAAATGCTGCTCACGAATCTTTCAGCAGCGCTGACGGCTTTATGGACGATGTTTCCTTCACGGGAGACGACTTCTTTAATGCAAATGGAGTAGGTGCACCCGCTGCCCCAACTTCACAACCTTACATCGTTACTATCACTTCTACGAGTGGTTCAGCGGTTAGCGACTTTGAAGTTTTGGGTTCTTACGAGAACATCAACAACGCAGGTTTCACCGCAGGAGGTAGCCTTGTAATCGGTTCAATCACTATCGCTTCAGGTATCTCTAACATCACCTACCGCGAGATGTTGTATCAATTCATGCAGAATCCTTTCAGCGTTGGATTGACCTACATTCAGTCTGCTACTTCTAACCAAGTATTAGAGACTTTGACTTTGAATACGCGTGACGCGAATGGTAACAGCGCAAGCAAGGCGTTGGTGCCGACTATCGACCCATATCAGCAGCAGTCTGATATCGTTGCGATGAAGTACCCATACCGCATTGACGGCTTTACGAAGATTACTCTTCGTCAAGTATTGGCCAATGCTACGGTCAAATTGTACTTCTACCCAAGCGACAATATCAACTTGGCTCGTGGTTTGGCAGGTCGTGCAGTATCTCGTCAATACGGCAACCCAGGTGTTGTTCGCACTCAATCTATCGCTCTTCGCGGCTAAGATTTAGTGAAACAATAACCGCAGGTTGTTCTGCGATTGAAAACGGGGGTTGGGTGGAGTTTTTCATTCAACCCCTTTTCATTAAAAAGATTAGGTGATGACCATATACGAATACATTGCATCAAACAATCCCGTTCAGGCCGAGCGCGTAATTCGCAGGTTTGGGTATGAGTCCGCGCAGGGCTCAAACCTTGGAGACAATCTCCGCGAAGTTGTGGCTCAAGAGGGCGAGGAGGCGTTTCTTGCAGTTTTGGAGATGCACCCCGATAAAGATGTTATCATGGAGGTGTTTGCTCCCAAAGAAGAAAAAGAATCGTGTGGTTGTCCCAAAGGAAAGTGTAGTTGCCATCGCAAACAGGAGTTTATGAATGCAGATGGTTGGGCGAATGCCGCAGCGCAAGAGCGCACCGCAGCACAAGTATCAGCATCGCAGGCAAACACATTTTTGATGGCGGCAGCCTTGATTCTCGCAGTAGCAATTATTGTTAAAAAATAAAAATGGAAAATCTCGAGCAGTTTTCGCGTGCAATGGGTACGGCAATTCAATACCACCCTGATGAGGTTCGCGCGATTCTAAAAAGAAATGGAGTATTTACTCCCGACAATGCTGACCTCGCAACACTTACAAAAGTGACCGCGGCAGCACTTGGTACGAGCGCAGCATTCCGAAAGGACATGGGCGCATGGGCGGCCTCTAAAGCGCGTTCTTACTCAAACATGGCAGGTTGGTCAAATGTAGATGCCGACCCTGTTATAAATAGTGCGACAACTTCAACCACAACTCAGGGAACCACAAATAGATACGCGTGGCTCCCCGCTACCCTCAATGTGGTTTCAACAGGTATTGCCGCATGGGGCGACACTACGGCTGCGCGTTATCAAGCGGAGTCTTCGGCTAATTATATGAGGGCGCAGCAAATACAAAATCAGCAGTCGGGTCAATCGGGTCCCCCTGCCCAAAACTCATTCCCTTGGGGCAGGGTGTTGTTGGTTGTAGCGGTTTTAGGTGTAGTTGGAGGTACTATTTGGTACTTTACTAAAAAGAAATAAGATGTCCGAAGACAACGAAACAAAAAAATCTTCCCCGCTTATAATCGGTGTTTTGCTCATCGCAGGGGTGTATTTTTTGGCGACCAAATTGTTGAAGGCTATCGGCTAAAATAACTTTCTATGGCAGAAACCACGGAAGAGGTCATTGCGGAAGTTCGTAACATCCGTGAGGGCGATATGAGAAAAACGCTGACTACGAGCATTAGAAATAATGTAACAGGAGCAGCCATGGGTTTAGTCGCAGGAATTCTATACGGGACCTATCGCAAGCATAATGTGTTTGTCACGGGTTTTATTGGTTTAGTTGTTGGGGGCTTGGGCTCCTACTTTTTAATTGGAAATGAAGAATAAAACGCTTATATGGGTAGCGATTGTCGGGGCGGCCTTCATCTATTTTGTTCACAAGAACAGGAAGAAGGAGAAAGAACTCGAAGACCCCGCCAAGCAAGATGTGCTTGAAGAGGCAGCGGGACCCATGTGGTATGAATCAGGAATGGTTCAAAAGGTGTTTACATTCTTAAACCAAGAGATGAAAAAAAGAGGCCTTGGTGAAGTTGCCATACAGGCTCAAACTTATACTCCGCGAGGCACGGACATTCAGGCGATAAGCGCAGACGCTTTTAAAGATGCAAATGGCGTAATGGCCAAAAAGTTGCTCGAGACAAAGGCTTACGCAAATAATGCAGAGATGAAGCAGGCTTACAAAATGTGGCTTATGCGCGACACTCGTTTGAACAAACCCCGCGAATATACGCTGACACAAATCGGTGCAGCACCCGTTCCTACATATACGGATATGGTGTTTAACCGACCATCAGCGCAACCCGCATCGTATGTTATAAAACAAGGATTGTAATGGAGAATCAAGAACCAAAAACCGCCAATCAACTCTACCGCGAAAGCGGTACAACATTGTCTTTCGCTGAATGGCTTGAGCGCGAAAAGGCAAAAGGAACTGAGATGATGAATGCCGAAATTAAGGACGCTATCGAGCGTCTTAATAACGGACAAGAGAAAAGGACACAGGCAACAAACGACTTAGGCCTTAACAAAGGCGTGGTAGTATTGGGTGTAATGTTTATAGGCGCAGCAATAGTGTGGGCCATGTTTAACAAAAAGAAGTGATGAAGACAAAAACACTTTTAATGATTGGAGCCGCAGGAGCGGCTTTAGCGTATTTCTTTCTATTAAGAAAAAAGAATACGAGTGTTCCTGAGCCCGTAGATGTTCCCGTGGATACACAGGATGCTATTGAGCCCGTGACCACCCCCGTGAAGCCCGTAAAGGACAACGAGGTGACGCTTGGTAATCTTTTTCAAGGACAAACGGGTGGCGTAAAGCCGCCAATGGCCCCAAACCGATTGAGCGCATACTCTCAAACTTTCGTGAATCGCGTATATACTATTGTTAAGCAGCGACACGGGGATAAGGCTAATACGGGATTGTATCCCGACTCTAAGCGATTGGCTCTTTACGAGCGTGTTTGGGAGCAGTTACTAAATCAGGGCCTTGAAAACCCAATGCAGGCAACTTTGGGTCAAATCAATGTGGCCGTAGGAGCCGTTGGGATGGAAGGTTTTGCATTTCCTCACTAAGCATGGATAAGCGAGGTTTCATATTCTTAGCAGTTGCAGGCGGATTAGCGCTTACTTTCATTCTTATTCGCAATAAGAAAAGAAAGGATGCCGCTATGGCCGCAGCGGTAAATATGCCACCCGAAGAATTAGAACAACGCTTGGGAGAGGAAGAATTTGAAGCGGCTCAAGATTCGGCATTAAGTGGTGATGCAGAAGAATTGGCGAGAATTATAAGACGCAATTTTCAATCAGTTTTAGGATAATTGAAATGATGAAAACAAAGACATTATTGATGGTTGCGGGCGCAGGAGTGCTTGTTTATTGGCTTTGGAAAAAGAACAAGAGCGCTGATAGCCAATACGACATGAAACCCATGGGCGGAAGCGATTTAGAAAAGTATGCTTTCCAAAAAAATGCTAAGACCAAAGAGGAATGTGAGTTGCATGGTGGCCGTTGGGCAGACAATGCCCCTGTGTGTGTTCCCGATATGAACCTCATATTAAATATATATTCATAAATGATAGTATGAAGTATAGGGTAAATACACGATATGAGCCGTTGAGTTTGGCAGTCTCGCTTGAGTCGGCACGACCAACCAAGGTCTACATCAAGGTTTATGATGAGGACGGGCCCCTTCGTGTCTTTACTGACCGATACAAAACTATCAACGGACGAGAAAATTTCTTGATTCGTATGCCATTGTCTCCCAAGAACACAATTATCGAAATCTTTGACGAGACTGAAAAAAACACGGGTCGACCAAGCAATGTGCTCCGCGTAAACAAGGTTGACAAAGTGCCGCTCCAAAAGCGAATGGACAGGTTGGACATAAATAGCGTTTCCGTGGCCTCCTTCGTAGATTTTGCGCAGCGGTTCTCATTCAATGCCCCATACCTTGAGTCAGGTAAAAAATACCGCTCACGGGACGGCAGATTTATGATTGAATATGTACAGGACATCGTTGGCAATAATGGACAGGCCCTAAACACTCCCGCGCGTATCTCAAAACAAACAGGTCGCATTCAGGTATCAAAAGTTAAGTTTGAGAAGTATACTATCCCTATGCGGATGGCCATTCTCTTGCACGAGTTTTCGCACTTCTACTTAAACGATAACATTGACAACGAAAGCGAAGCGGACATCAATGCCCTGCTTATTTATTTGTCTTTGGGATATCCTCGAATCGAAGCATATCAGGCCTTCCTTGAGGTATTTAAAAATAGCCCCTCTGCTCAAAACAAGCAGCGCTATGACCTGATAAACAATTTTATTCGTGATTTTGAAAAACAAAAAATGGTAATGTACTAATGCAAACAATGCCCACACCTCCAACTAATCCTGTTTCGCCCGTTCAGGATTTCATGAACAAGAACCCTTATATAGTAAAGGGTGTAGTGTATTTAGGCGGGGCCCTCGTCCTTATTTATGCTATAAAAGAGATTATCAAGTTGGTTAAAGGCCCGAATCTTGGTGGCCCCGAAATCCCAAGCACTCCATCGGTATCGGGAGGAACTAATTCTACGGGCGCAGCAACAATTACGCTTAATCAAGCGCAATCATACGCGAACGCGCTCCTTAGTGCAATGCAAGATACGGGCACCGAAGATGAAGAAATTGAAAGTGTATTTAACAACCTCCAAACAACCGAGGATGTAAAACTTGTTTATGATGCCTTCGGAGTAAAGCCCTATGGGTATTTTGGAACACCTTTATGGGGAACGGGTTGGCTTACAGGAGAGCCCATGAATTTGGCTGAGTGGCTAAAAGCGGAGTGCGAATGTAGTGATTGCCCGAATGCGTGTTCAAAAATGAGAATGGCAGGATTTAGCGTCTAATTATACAAAAAACAACCATGTACCAAGCAGCAGCAGCACAAGCAGTAGCGGAAAACGCACCCGCCCTTGCTCAAGAAAGCCGAAACCAAATTCGATTTCTTGCGCTTGGTGCGGTTATACTCGTTGGCGGCATCATAGCATATAAGTTAGGAAGGGGCCTCATAACTGACATTAAAAGTTTAACATCCGAGGGTTATGGGGGCGGTCTTGCGGATGCTATGCGACAACCTACGCAAGACGGGTCTACCTCTCCAAACATCGGCCAAACTGAAGCCTCAAGTATTGCGGACGCTTTAGAGGCGAATATGCGTGGCGGAGGAAGCAGATTTTATGATTGTTACGAGTCTTTAAAATCGCTAAATGGCAAAGGCCTGCAACTTGTCGCACAAACATTTGGTGTGCGCAGTTGGGACGGAATTTTAGGCATTGGCTCGGGCTCGGGCGACCTGTTTACTTGGTTTAGAGACGAGTTTGATGAAAATGAGATGCGAGCCATGCGTGCTTTGTGGCGAAAATCAGGATTAAATTTTTAAAATATGTCACAAGTAGTAAACGGAATAGAATACAAAATCACCACGCTTGATAGAAAAATCAAGGATGATGCTGCCGCTTATGCAAAAGGTTTGGTGGGAACCGCCATTACCGACAAAGATTGTGTCAAACTTGAAATGTTGCGCTCCCTTCTTAAAAACAAGAAGGCCACCTTTTTTGCGGAAGCCGTAAGAGGCTCCAATAATAAAAAGCGCGTAAATAGATTTTATGGCGAGGCAGTCTCGCTTGAACTTGGAAGAGTAGAGGCTGCGTGGTTGACCAACAAATGCGAGGATGCCATTAAGGCTATGGACTCCGCAGATTTGGCCCGCAGGCAACAGGAGGCTTACGACTCAGTAGATGCTAACCTTGGTAAAGATTTATCACTAAAAGAATATGCCATATATGGTATTGGAGCAGCAGTAGTGTTGTTCGGATTGTTTTATGTAATACTTAAAAGACGCAAAAAATGAATGTAAATAGTCAATTGGGTCTTCGCACCCGAAATCGTTGGTCAAACTTTCAGGACCCCGAAAAAGTTGCAGACCCTATCGAGCCTGAATTTCAGGATGCTGCCATTGATGTAGAAAACATTGCTGACGAAGAAATTCGCGATGCGGCCACCACGGCTGAAGACATCGCCAAACAGGCACTAATTAAGGCCAAGCAAATTGGTGGCCTTGCGATAAGCGAGGGAGAAAGCGCCCTTAACGCCTTGAACCGAAGCACTCAGCGATTGGACTCGAAAGACCGCGTGATTTCTTTTATTCCGAACTCATTGTTGCTATACGGACTGATAGGATTGGGCGTGTACTTTTTGATGAAGAAATAATTTTAGAATAAATGGGCCCAAGAGTTAAACAAACTTTATATCTCGTTGGCCTGCTCGCCTCTTTGGTGGGCGTGGCTTGGTTGGGCAAAAAGTTCTTTTTACCAAAATTGAAAAAAGACTAACATGAATCCTATTCTAATCCTTGCGGGCGTGTTTGCGCTAATCGCATATAGCAATTCCAAGAAAGGACAGGCCGTCAAGGGTAGTGGCTCGGCACTTGCCCCAAGCCCCGCAAATCCTGCGGGCTTAGACGCTCCTTTGGGCCCATCGCCATCAGGCGTTCCTGAAATTCGTGAGACAACCCCTGAGCCAATCCCAAGCCCCGCTAATCCTGCGGGTTTGGACGCGCCTGAAGGCCCATCGCCATCGGGCGTTCCTGAGATTATTGTTGCGGAGCCCGAAGAGTTTGTTGTAGTAGAAGATGGTAGTTGGAGCGCAAGCCCCGAAGCCCCACAAGAGGTGGTTACAATTTCCACCCCAACGCAGTCAACAGGCCAAACAACTCCTCTCACTTTGAGCGACATCAGTTCAAGTTATTTCCAAGGGGAAAAAGCGCAGGCTTTTGAGCAATTATTATTGCAGTCGGGGTTTTATAACCCTCAAGCGGGAGTAGGAAACCTTGCACACACATCAAATTTTTGGTATTGGCTAAGGTTCGATGTTTTAACCGACTATAGCGATAATCAGGGAATGGGCCAAGGCCCGTATTATCGCTTCCTTTTGCGCAAATTAGACGAGGACAAAAACTTGTTGAACTCTGCGGGGATTGACCAATTCAAGGCGCACATGGAGCAAAAAAAGGCCGCTTTGGAAGCAAAAAACAACAATCCCGTAACGCAGGTCTATCCCGCAATAAAAGATGGTCTTGTGCACCGAGGTAATGGCGTTTATAGCCCGCCCGCAAATGCAAGCGATTGTCCCGCGGGCTCTATTTACTTGGCAAATAACCCTTATTTTCAGGGATTTTTTGGATGTGTCAGTCAATCCCGATATGAAGAAATTGTAAAAGAAAAACTTCCTCAAATTAACCCTATGCCCGCATCCGTTTGGCAGGATGTTATTCAGTTAACTTATGCGGGACGATTTACCGACCCCAAGGTGTTGACGATGCCCGCAAGTGAATTGGTTGGCCTAATTAAGTCTCGCGCTGAGGGGTGTAGCAATACTTGGTGTCGAGTGGTAAACGACTTGTTTATGACGGACACTACCTTCTTTGCTAATGACCGATTCACATTCAAAAATGTTGTTTTCGCTACCATGGACGGAAACTACATTGCGTTTTATCCTGTTCCCGTAAAGGCAAATGGGATAGCCCGTAATGCCCCCCCCGTGTATGCCATGTTCCCGATTCAAAAAGCGGAATATGATGCGTACAAAGAGTTTTATGAAATCTCTCAAAAATAAAATATGAAAAAAGAAGAATTTCTCGTTTTAGGGCTTATTGCAGCAATCGTTGTATTTGTTTTTTACAAGGACAAGCAAAATAAAGAAGTACAGGCATGAAACTGAGGACCGCACTTTTTCTTATTGGTGGCGGATTGGGCGCTTATGCGCTTTACCGCTACTTGGTCAAGCAATTTGCTTTGGCGATGAATTGGGATTACAAAATAAAATATATAACCTTCGGAGAGGTGCAGGGTGACAAGATTAACTTAGAGGGCGTTTTGGATATAATCAACCCCTCTAATTTTTCTTTGATGCTTAATTCATACTCGTTGGACTTTTATTATAAGGGCGCGTTTCTTGCCCACACCGATAGTAACACACCTATAGAGGTTCAACCCGACACGACCTTCCCCGCGCCTATTCGGTTAAGCGTGGCCATTCCCACCCTCAAAGGAAAGGCATTGCAGTTTGTTCAGGATGTTTACAGGCAAAAGCCCATCGTTTTTGGAATTGAGGGAACGGCAAACATCACTTTTGGAGGCGTTACAAGAGATGTTCAACTTGACATTCCTGACTACGAATACTCCGAAGACCTTGCTAAAGAATATGGACAGGGAGAAAACCTTTCAAATGTGAGAAACTTCCTTTGCCAAAAACTTTATATTTGTCTTTAGGAATAAAACAAGAAACCTATGATTTTTGAGAAGACAAGAGACATTATGCTGAAGGGCATCGGTCGTCACGCACAGGAAAATGGCTTACAGGCCAACCAAGTACAAATACGAATCGTAGCAGCAGAAGCAGAAGGGGAATTGAAATACACCATGTGTGAAGAGTGGCAACCCAAAAAGGATGTTACATTCTTGCAAATCATGGGGCGCAAAGTGGACCTCTTGGGGTATCAATACTTGAGCACCCCGTTTATGCTGAAAAGCATAGAGAAGTTTGCTAAGGACCATGAAAGCACAATGGAGAATACGAGTGCTTTTTTGAGCAAGTACAAGGATTCAATCGCAATCAGCGTTTTCAAAGACACCGAATGCGTTCGCTCCCTAACTCTTGAAAAGCATTTCGCAGAAATGGGAATGTAATGCAGAAGCAAAAAACATCAGTTCAGGTCAGCCAAGAAGACATCGAGTGGATTAAGCACAAGATGCAGGAAATGGACATCTCAATTACGCGCATTCAGCAATGCGTGATTGGTGATGCCGAGTATGGTCAAGTCGGGCTCGTAAAACAAGTGCAGCAGCACGAAGAATACATCGAGAAAGACAAAGCATATAAAGCAAAAGTTGCGGGCGGAATGATTGTGGTCGGAGGACTATGGACTTTTGTTTTAAAGTTTTGGGATAAGATTTTTTAATGGCAACACAACTACCAAATAGCGAAAAAGCCTTAGTGCGCTTTATCTACGAGAAGCCCTATGCAATGATGCAGTTTCTTGTTAGACAAGGCGTGGTTTTGTCTAAAGAGCCCACGCGTGGGGAATTGCTTGACAAAACTTATGATAGGATGGGGGACAAGAACTTTGTCAACAATCTTAACGCAATGCTTTCTGCCGACCAAGAGGTCAACTTTGACCCCGTTACTATTGGAATCGTATTAACCATAGCGAGCATAGGAACGACCGCAACAATGGGGCACCTAAAGCGCAAATCGGATGAGCGAAAAGCAGAGGCGCTTTTGTATGCCAAAGAACTTGAGGACTACAATAAAGCCCAAAACGAAAAAGCCGCAAAGTTTGACGAAATAATCGCGCAGTCAACGCAAGAATACACCGACACTTTAAGAGAGCAAAGCACTCAAAGACAAAAGAATGCCATTTATATTATTGGCGCTATTGGCGTAGTGCTTTTGGTGGTTTTGTTCACTCAAAAATCTTGGAGCCGTGGCTAATCCTTCGCAAGCAGCAAATACGGCAAGTGCGGCAGCAAAAGGCGCTAAGAGCGCAAATTTTGTTTTAATGGTAGCCGAGGCAGGCGGACAACTTGCACTTAACGCTTGGGATTCATCTCAGCGCAGAAAATTAGAAGAGACATTGAGCGCCTTGTCTTCGGCAGAGCAGCAAAAACTTGCAGAGGAAATGGCTCGAAGTGGCAATTCGATTGCGCAAATCCAACTCATGCTCGATGCCTATGCCCGTGCGAGAGAGGCGGGATTAACTCAGCGCACAAACCAAGTTAAAAACTTTGCATTGATTTTGATGGGCCTTGGCGTATTAAGTATTGGAATCGTATTAGCATTTAGAAAAAGATAAAATGAGCGGAGAAGCAAAAAATGTTCTTATTGTAGCGGGGGTGACGCTCTTGATGCTATACCTCTTTAGAAAGCCGCGCGTGCGCTTGGCAAAAGATGTTTCGGACGACAACCCTTATGGGGCCCCCGATGTGGCAAGCATGAGCGATGCAGAAAAGCAGGAAAACGCAGCCGTTGCATTAAACGCGATGGCATCTGCTATTGAGGCAGGAGAAAGCACCGCAGAACTAAACAAATTAAACGCCATTTTATATAACGAAAAGGGCGTAAAGGTTTATCCAAGCAAATCAGGAGGTCTTTTCGTTACCGACCGAAGTGGTCAGGTTATTTTAGAGCGATGACAAATGGCAGGCACATACGCACCAACAATAACAACATCCCCAACACCGCTTATTGAGGGGAATAGCGTCAGCGATACGCCATACGATGAAGTCGTTGCGAGTCTTGCTGCAAATGTTTATGTGTGCGACAATATGCAAATTCAGGCAAGCAGCGTTCCTCAATTGAATCAACTTATTTATGTGAATGAGTACGATTCTAACGGCAACCTTCAAACGCACACCATTACGCCCGACACCGACCCCTATCAATATCAAACAAGCCTCAAAGTCTTATTTAAAGAGGAGGGCCTGATATTGAACGGGCAAACCTCGTTAGATGTTGATTTGTTGGGCCTGTCAAGCACGCAATTAGACTTTGACAATTCTCAATTTGACCCCTCGGACACCGAAGATGTTGTTAAGGCTGAAGAGTCGGGGCAATTAAAACAATATCGGAATGAAAGTTTAGAAACTATCAGTTCCGAAAAGGCACTAAAAGATAAAACGGACAAGACATTTGATTATGACCTTTTAAATCGTAGCGGTCTTTATCCAAATACACAAACAAGCCTTGAGGATGGACAAACCATTACTTTGGATAATCTTTTCGATGGCTTTGTAGACGAAATATAATGGAGGGTTTAATTACGACAACAAGTTCAGGCGGAGTCTCTATCAAGGAGGGCCCAAGGGGCATCTATTTCCATCTCATTTACAATGACGATGGCAAAGTTGTTTACTTGAGCGAAGGAGATGTGGCTATTAGCACCACGAGAAACTACTACTGCGCCACAACGCGGGGAGAAGTGCAGGCGGTCATTGATGCCAATATCCTTTACTTTGACGACACTTCGGAGATAAGCGATGAATGCGTTGCTGATTTTTTTAGCGAAAACTAATGGGTTCTACAAGCGGCATATCAATTAAGTTGGTCAACAACTACACCCGCCCGATTCGTGTTGGAATTTTAGGCAATTCCGCGCTATCGAGTCAAGTTGGGGCAGATACCTCCTATGAATGGGATTTGACCGCAGAGACATTTGCCGCAGTAGACACAATCGCCCTTCAGGTTAAAAAATCAGGAGCAAGTTCTTACGAGACACTTTTCACATTCCTCCCGAATCTATCCGTTCAGGGTGTTGCAGACGCATTGTCCACACTCAATGTCGGAAACTTCGAGGCTGAAGGCAACATTGTGTACGCACTTAACAAAGAACTCGTTTATGGAGAAATCGAACTCCGACTCGGCACCTACAACCCCTCGAATGTATATCAAGCGGCCTACAACTTCGCTTTGCCCGTTGGAAGCGTATTGCGCAATGAAACCTATTCTACTCAAAGCCTATTTGATGCAGAATGGTCAGCAGCAATAGATAACGCAGTCAACAATACGAACGCCCTCTCTTGGATTAACACCTACGGCATTCAGGTGCTTTTCTTGTTGAATGGAACGGGAGCAAATGATGGCGGGGCGGGCGTTACATTAACCACGGCAAGTCCTAAATCCGCGCTTTTGCAGCCAATCTTTGTAGATAGCAATGGTGTAGCAACCCAAGGATACTCGTACACCCCATTAGCGGGCGCTACAGGCGCTTGTATCGTTTTCCCCACAGGTAACGCAAACGAGGTTACGGCAATCTCGTTTACGGGCATGAATACGGATATTTTATTTTATGACCCCTCCGTTTGGCCAAACCTTGCAACAATTACCTACAATAGTAACGCGGGGGATTTAACCTCGGCAGGCGGAATGCTTGACCAACTACCAAGCCTGAATACTTTTGTTTATTATCCAAATGGGGTTCGGACGATAGCATCAGGATTTACTACGCCACAAATAAACGCAGCAAACCTTACAACCCTTACTCTCGATGGTGGTGGTATTACGCCCGCCTCCACATTCACTACGAACACCGACTTTAATCTCGGAACCGCAGGGGTGAATAGCATGGTAATTGAAAGTTACGATAACGCTTATAATAATTTTACTCTTGATATTACGGACAACGAAGTTCAACATTTGTATCAGTTTAGTGACAATATGGTTTTGGGGAGCGATTTTAATACCAAATACGCTCTAAAGGAGGATGCCTATGCTACGGGTCAGTTAATCGTGACAAGTTGTACAGGATTGTCGTTTGATGACCTGACAACTCCGATACAATGTAATGGTTGGTTTAGGGTTCGTTTTAATAATGCGGGGTTGACTGACTTCCCACCTATAGCATCGATGAATCAACTTGAGAATACGGGTACGGCATTCGCCATCAACCTTATCCTCAACAATAATGCCCTTCCCGTGGCCGTGGTCAACCAAATCCTTGTAGACCTTGATACTATAACAACGGGCTATACGGGTTATTCGGGAACAATAAATTTATCGGGACAAACCCCTGCCGCGCCCCCCTCGGGAGCGGGCGCTACCGCTAAGGCAAACTTGACGGGTAAGGGCTTTACGATGGTTACGGACTAATCAACTCCCACAGGCCTCGCAATCTTCGGGATTCTCAAGATTACAAGAAGTTGGTTGTGGGGCGGTTTCTAATGAGTTAATAAAGGCTGCAAAGTCGTCCATTTTGTATCTTTTATGTAACATTATTTCATATCGCGATAGGCGATAAAAAAGGGAGTGTCTTTCGAAACTCCCTCGTTTTAGTTTTTAACCTTAGTCAAGAAGCGAGCAGGCGCAGACCTATCCTCTTGCTAATGCTAAGGTACAAATTATAAATTTTCGTCCCGCATCAGGGTAGAGTAAATTCCTGCCTTTTTCGGTTTTTGTATTTTTTGTTCAATTAGTTCAACCTCGTTGTGCTCGTTGGTGCTAATGTACCCACCACCCTCTATGGCATCGTCAAAAGAGATGGCACGCTGACCATAGTAGTCCTTGGGGAGCAATTTACTCAACTGCTTGATAACGACCTTTTTTGCCATCCAATTTTGGGGGTCTTTTTTCTCGTTGAAGTATAACGAATTTGTTATATCGCCCATCTTCGCGATGTCCATAATTTCCTTACGACTCATCACCTTAAATATGTAGTCCTCGTCTTTAGTTTTTGCAACTGCGTAAATCCAACGGATTTTTTCAGTTGTGCGTTCCGTATCCCAATTTGGAATGTGGGATAGTTTTGGCTCTAAGCCCAACTCATACTCAAACTCATCGCCCTCATAAACCAACTCACAAGAAATCTTTTTTATTTCTCCTGAGCGAAGAATAAGAGTAACAAGCCCCTTGTACCCCAATATGGGCTTAATGCCACCTTTAAAAGGAATGAAGTAAAAGTCTCCTATCAACTCCGAAGGATTAAGGCCCAATTCCGCACAATGGAAGATAGACGCAAACAAAGACTGCGGATTGCGCATGAACGCCTCCTGCATCTTTTGATTCTTCTTTACCTCCGTAATAACAATCTGCGTAAACTTGGCGGGGGACATATTATGAGCCTCAAGCAATTTAGGAAGATTTTCACGCTCATATACCTCAATCGTAGAGGTAAAGTTTTTAATAATCTCGGTAGTCCCCATTAGTAGTAGATTGTTTCAATTAAAGGTAGCGTTACGCGCGATGGGCAATCTTCAATAGGGCATTCGCCACACATCTTTAAAGACGGCTTTGCCTTGAAGTAGTCCAAAGTAACTTTTTTAAGTTTGTTGTGGACATTGCTGACGGCTATTTCGTGCTCTACAAACCTTCCCTCATCCACTTGCTGAAGTATAATCTTTGCATACTTGGGGTCTTTTGCGGAGAATATGAAATAATAAAAAGGGATATCCTCAATGCCCAAACACTCCTTGGCCAACATCTTATATTGAACTCCCTGAATCATAAGATTGTCCTTTGTGGGGAGCGATTCGGTTTCCCACCCATACTCACTCCATCGGTCATCTATAGCGCCCGAATACTTTAGGTCAATAAAAACTTTCTCGCCATTCCACTCGGCAAATACATCTATCTCTCCCGTGGTCTTCTCGCCCTCCAATTTCAAGCCCGTTTCAAGAATCTTAATTCCGTACTCTTGAAAAATTTCCTTGCAGAACTGAGCAGACTCAAACGCTCGTTCGTAAATGACCGACATCTTCTTGCCACCCGATATCATTTTCGGGTCGGGAAGGTTTCCATACTTGGGCAACTGACCCGTTGCGGTGTACTCGAAATACTGACCAAGGTGTTGGGTTTCCGTTGCGGGGAATTGAACCCCATCATAATACTTTGCTTTTAATTGAAGGCCACAAGTCTCGTTGTGTAGGTACTTGGTAAATTCCTTTAAAAACGATTGGCTAATCTTTCTCTCTGCCGTCATTTCCTGTAAGTTTCTTGAATTCTTCTTCTAACATCCATCCGTCTCTGCTTCGGTTTGTGCCCACCCAAACATACGGCTCTCCATTTCTAATTCGTTTTGATATTCCCGTAACGGGGACCTCAATTCTTATGTCCTCTAACCTATCGTATGGGATATTGTTACCAATACGGGAACCAAACTCTTCAAGCATAGCATCTGCCATGGCGCGATTCTCCGCCTCCATAATTATGGGCTTCTTCATCTCCTTGAAATAGTATTGATAAAACTTAATTGGCTCCTCTTGCATCTTACATAATTTCACTAATAGCCGAATAAAGGTCGTCCCGCATAGCGTCCATGAGGTCGCCATCAGCCCCTAAACTCCTGTGTTTGTGTATGAAGTTGTCTACCATCTTGTATAGGGAATCAGTATGCCAACTGCAATTATTTTCATTTTTTATTGTTGCGAATAAACTTTTGTATTCACTTAGAATCGTGTCCATAGTTCGCTACCTTTAAAGTACCCAAGTATCTTGTGTCTCAAATTGGGTAAGTTTCTTGATTCGGGGAGGGTTAACGCCCTCCCTTTTTCATTAAATTAAATTCATTCTTCTCAAGTTCATATCGATGTAAGCATCGAAAGCGTCATGGGCATAGGGCAGGTATTCGTCTAAGTCCATGTATGTTTCGGAGGTGTAGTGCGACTCGCTTGAATAATTCCAATGGTCCTCGACTAAAAGGTTGTATTCGTTGTCTCGAATAAAATCTAAGAAGGAAGGCGTGAAGTTCGAGGCTTCCAACCACTCACTTTCACCCTCGTCCTTATACGCTATAACCAAGTCATCACACACATCGTATGAAAAATCAATTAAACCGATTTTAGTTTCTCTAAAAGTCTCCATTACGCATTTAAGTTAAGAAGTGCTTCGTTTTGAACAATTAGTGCGTTACCCCAAACAAGGTCCTCTAATTCCACCTGCATACTGATAAGGAAAATGTTCGCTGCATGATTACACTCCGCATACTTGTCAAATAACTTTGAATTATTATCATAGACAAGCGTGTGGATATTGTCGGGCAGTTGCATCATTTTCATATCAAGGTCTGCTGAATTTAGAAAATGATGAATGTCCGTCCAATCGACTAATATCCGCTCCTCGACCTCTCCGTGGTCGTAAAAAACTAAAGCATTGCCGCCAAACATTATTGGCTAAAATAAACATTCGGCTCATCGCTTTTTCTTTTTTAATCGCACTTTATATGCAAATGCTTCTCCCAACTCGTTCATCTCACAATATCGTTGTAAGAGCATATAAATCTTGCGGGCTTCGCTTCGGTCGCGAGTCCTGATTTGACCATTAAAAAACCAATGGATTTTCTTTGGGTTGCCGCTACTCATAACAACGCCAAACTTAAACATACTGCCCGTGTTTATGCGGTGTTCAGGGTCCGCGGGCACCAATACACAAAAGGGCTCTCCGCACTCAATAAACCTCGTGAGTTCATAGTGGCGTTTTATTTCCGACCTGCTGAATGGCTTCGTTGGAATGTTTCCTATTTCCTCCATTAAATTAAACTTTGATTACGCCACGAATATACAAATAATTATTTAATAAAATAAAAAAGGGGGCCAAAATGACCCCCCGACCCGATTCTCGTTATGGCTATTTAATCCTCGGGCGTGTCAAATTCAAGAATTTTATAAGTAAGGCCCTTCTTGGTAAAAAATTCAGTCATCTTGTCACGATTTTCTTCGGTGTCTCGAAAATAAATGCAATCCGTCTTCCATGCGTCAAAGTCGTCCCCTAAAATTTTAGAGGCCTCAAACATCATTTCAAAACAACTGAACCGAATAAGGGTGTACAACTTGGTCAGGTCTTCCTGCTTGGCTTGAGTCACTACATATTCAGGAAGGCGTTCGCCATTTTTGTATTGCTTAAACGCCTTCTGCCTGCCAAGGGTAGATAGCGCTGCCAAGCGAACCGCCTTGCAGTCGCTCCCCAATCCGCGGCTATAAGTTTTTTCGCTAATGATTCCAAGGTTGTAGGCTATACGCCAATATGCGTGATTGATGTCAAATCCAATGATGCTGCCATTTTCGTCATCATAATCCTCGTTATAGTGGGCCGTAGGGTACTCGTCAGGAAGAAATACATTTTCGTGTGCCTCGAGGAACATTGCCGCGTCTCTACGCACTATGTTGAACAAAAACAATTTTGATATTGGAAAGCGAGTGCTCGTAGAATAAACATAGCAGGTTCCATCAACAATTACCTCACAACAATCGGTGCCCTCTCGCAACAAAAAACTTTTCTTCGCTTTTTGTAGTTTGGATACCGAGCGATTGTAATTGCCCTTTATGTGTCGTTTTTCCCTAAAGTGACTCATAGGATTTCACCGCCCTCTTCAAATTTAGCAATCAATTTAGCGCGCTCCTTCTTGTATTCGTCCTTGTCAAAAATCCCATCGTCATAATCCTTGCGCAGCAACTCCAATGCGCGCACAAGTTGTTTTTGACGCTCAGGACTTGATTCCTGTTGGGCTTTAGCCTTTTTAGTGGCCTTGGGGCGCTTTCTTTTCTTTGCCCTACGAGCCTTGGCGCGTTCTCGCTTGATTTTCTCAACCTTTTCCCTGCGCGCCTCTCGCTCCGCCTCCTGCTCAGGCGTAAGACTAATTTGCTCGCCAAAAACCTCGTCCGAGTAATCTACATTTCCATCCGTGCTTAAAACAAAGTCAATAAAGTAATTACAGGGGCTTCCGTCATTCTTTTTATTGCTCTTCAGTTTTCTAACGCCAACCCAAGTCGCGCCCGAGAGATTCTCTTGATTTTCACGAATAAGGTTAACGGCCTCCTTTGTGGCGGAGTCGCTATAGAGGTCCCCCGCGGGCATAATTGCGCTGACTAAGAAACCCTCGGCATTAACTCTTGCCTGAACAATAGGGTCGATTTTGAACAAGGTATCTTCAAGTTCCCACCAATTCAATTCAAGAATGTCACCATCAGGAACGCTAAAAACATCCCCACAAGTGACTTTCTTTTTGCCTTTTGGCTTTTGTCCGCTTAGAACCGCACTTATTGCAGATTCAATTTGAGCGATTTTAACTCTATTGGGATTTTCTCCCTTGAACAACGGATACAGGTTGGCGGAAACCCACTTCTGCACATCCTGATAACTCTTCTTAGTGGTGGGGTCTTGGTCAAAACGCTTGCGCGCGACACGAACCAACTTCGCGAAAAGTTTTTGTGGTAGGTATTTTTTATTTGTCTTTGCCATAACGGCCTTAAAATTAGCAAATGCAAAAAAAATATCCCAAAAGAATTTATGCTTTTTATACATTTGTTTTTATGCCGAGAGCAGTCTCACTTGAACGGCGCATCCTTCATTTTGGATTTTGATTACGCAAGACTGCTCTGCCCCCGTTCTGCAAAAAGTTCGGGGGTTTTTTTTGCAATTAAAAATCAGCATGGCATTAAGTAAGTTGGTATATTTGTTTCAAACAATAAATAAATTTTGTTATGAGTAAAGCAGTTTCTTATGCGTTGGGCTTGGCAGGATTGGCGTTGACAATCTATGTCGTTGGTGTGGCTTGGAAGTCCTCTCAAAAGGCTTAATAAAAAAATTATGAAAGTAAACGAATTAGTGGGCTATGCTTTAAGCCTTGCAGCACTTGGTGTTGCGGTTTATGTTGCGGGTCGTGCTTGGAAAGCCTCTGCGTCATCTAAACTTGGCGACAAAGTAGTCGGTGCAGTTGAATCAGGTGTGCAGGAAGTCGAGGGCGCAGTTTCTACAGGAAATGTAACTACGGGCGAGACAGGCGGTGCGGCAAGTGCTGATGTTGTGGCTCAAGAAGAAAGCAATTTTGCAGGCGGGAGCCGTGGGGTGCTTGTGACCGATAGCCGTGGAGGTTGGTCGGGCGCATCGCCATACATGGGAACCCCTGTAATGTAATTTTATTAGAAAATGAAGCCTTTAACGCAATTTCTCCTGCTTGCGGCAGGCGTTTATGTGGTCTTGCGTGTTATGAAAGGCCGCAAAGAGGGTTTGGTCGATGAATCCGCCAATTTTGTGAATTCTTCGGGTGGCCCACGAGGCGCGGGGATTATTCCTAAAACAAATCCTAAATGCTTGTGTAACGGCATTCGAAGAGAGTGCCCATGCCCCACAAGTAATTTCTCGAACTCCACAGGGGACGGAGGAGATTGGCGCTATCAAGACTCCCCTTGGTCTGCTTCAGTAAATGCAGCGGGCTTCTATTAAGAAGGCCTAAAAACCGAGCCGCGCAGGCCATTTCTATAAAAAAAGAAAGCCCCCACCAAAAGGTGAGGGGCTCTTCTTGTTTCTCAAAGTTTCTTGTTATTCTTCGTCCTTACTTAGGCCAAAGTTCTTTGTGATTCTTTTAAATAAACTACTTGGGCCTTTATCGTTTGGTGGGTTAGGCTTATCGCTCGCGGTTGGCGCAGAGCCCCCGCGCCCCCTATTTTTTCTTGCGCGTTGAATAGCGTCTTGCCATGACTCCCCCTCTTTTCTTATAGAATTAACATAGGCAAAGAAAGAGCCGCGTATTTCGCCTTGGGCATTTTTAATAGGCGAGGGACCCCAATTCTTTTTAGCGCGCGAAATAGCATCTTTCCAAGGCTCACCCTCTTTGCGTATTGTTTTAACATATTTTAAAAATGACCCCCGCCTTTTGCTTGCGGACTTTCTCTTGGCGGGTCGCTTGGGGCTTATTTTTTTTAGTGGCTGAGAAGGTTTTGGAGCATCTTCTAAATCTTTACCCGTCAAATTCAAATGAATTTCGGTTGCGTTTGACCAATCCAAGTCAAAGGGAAAGAAATTGAACATACACTCAGCAGAAGGTTTAAAACCCTTTTTAACTATGTATTCGTTTACATCGCGCACATAAGCAGATTCGATTGTGTGCAAGCATCTAATCATAGTGTTAATTTGAGATTCAAACCTTGACTTCCACGCTCGATATTCTTTATCGTTATCGCTCCACACATAGCCAAAAGTGGTAGCCGTCAACTGCCAATGTCCATCTTTCATGCGTAGGGCGTTTACCATGCTTCTAACCATTGAGTCATTAGGACTGCTTGACAAGTCAAAGTGTTCTTTTGCTCGCTTGCAAATTTCAGCAGACTTGATGTGGCGGCCTTCAGCCTCTTTGATTACGCTCAATACGAAGTTCTTCATATCGACCGCTTTAATGCTTTTGTTTCTCTTTCTTCGTGCCATAACAAATTGGATTTTGATAATTACTCGTCAAATATATTCTTATTTTCCAAAATAAAAAATATATCAGTAAAATTATTTTACAAAATAATTATTCTATGCTCCGAATGTCGTCTTTAACCTCTTGCTGCTTTTCTTGTCGCTCTTTGTGTCTTTCGCCCCGAAGTAGCGTGTTGTCCTCCTGAACCTTGCGTCTTGCTCGCGTAATACTATCATGATTAGCGAGTTCTTTGTCGCGATACTTGAGCATTAAATCATAAGCGGTCATACGAGTAATGTCATAGCCCATTGTGCGAAGTTGCTTGTGCCAAATTACGACACACAATAAATGGTCATTATCACGAGTGCGCGGGTCTTCACACAAAACCCCCTTCACCAAACCATACAAATCCGAAATTTTCATATCAGTCTACAACTATGTTATCATCTTGGGCCTCTTGACTTTTTTCAAAAATGTCTCGAGTTTTTTCTTCATCGGGGAAAATGATAACCTCTGCCAATCGAGGAATGTCGATGTTGTGGTTGCACCAATCCCCGTCATCGTTGTAGCCCATTATTAGGGCATTGCCAACAAACATGGCCCCGCCAATAGCAAAAGACTTATTGTCCTGCTTAAAAAGACCTTCTTCGTCAATAATTAAATCATTATTGCCACCGATAGTGAGTTTTTCAACTATGCTGCAATTGAGAATTTTGTATAAAGCCTGTAAGCGGTCCTCTTTGGGAACCTCAACTTCGCTAATACTTTGGTTCTCAACATCAATGAAAACCGCTTTGTCGAATTGTTTTGCCATATCGCAATGAATTTTGATTACAGGTCAAATATATACATTTTTATTTTCCGAAACAAAAAACATTGCACAAAAATTGCAGATAAATTTTACAAAGGCTTGAAGTAAAGGATTATTTTTGTATTAAAGTATAAAATAAGGTATAACCATGGCAGTAACTCGTTCGGGTAAAAGCGCCACCCCTACACCGAGAGACGGAAACGCGCTTTCGATTTTTATTGACGGCACAGACAACATCATGTATGTCAAAGACATCAATGGACACATTGAGCCTGTTAATGATTATATCAGCGTAGGAGCCAAAGGCGATACGGGCGCAAAAGGCGCACAGGGCGCAACGGGACCAACAGGACCCAAGGGCGACACAGGCGCTTCAGGCTCCAAAGGAGCGAAGGGAGAAGTCGGAGCCGAGGGGCCAACGGGGCCAAAAGGTTCTGCGGGCGCTAAAGGCCAAACGGGAGCGCAGGGACCAACGGGTGCGCAAGGACCAACAGGAACTAAGGGCAACACGGGAACCAAAGGTGCTACGGGCGCTAAGGGTGATACGGGAACCACAGGGGCCACGGGCCCACAAGGCCCAACGGGTCCAACAGGCCCGACAGGCCCACAGGGCTCGGCAGGAGCAAAAGGCGATACGGGCGTAGGCGTTAAAGGTCAAAAAGGTGAAGCGGGAAGCGCGGGCTCTCAAGGACCCACAGGGCCAAAAGGAGACGCGGGAGCCGCAGGACCACAGGGCGACAAAGGAAATAAAGGCGAAGTTGGCTCTACGGGGCCACAAGGCGATAAGGGCCAAAAAGGTCTTGATGGAAACGGAACGAAAGGTCAAAAAGGCGACCAAGGCTCTAAGGGAAATACAGGAACCCAAGGTTTAACAGGCTCTCAGGGACCAACGGGCCCAAAGGGGTCTACGGGCGCTCAAGGGCCATCAGGTCTTTCGGGTCCAACGGGGCCACAAGGCCCAACAGGCCCCAAGGGTCAAAAAGGGGCTCAAGGCTCCACGGGCTCCACGGGCTCCACGGGCTCTAAAGGTCAAAAGGGTGAAGCGGGATTAGAAACCGCAAAAGTGGTTCGCGCAGTAAATGGCTCGGACCCCTTGATTATAAATGGCTCCTCGAGTCCAACTATGGATGAACTAAACAATGGAACCCTAATATATATGCCGCAAGATTCTGCTCAAAGCATTCGTTTTGGATTTGCAACAGGTAAGTCAGGTGGCGCAAGTTGGAATGAAGATTTCTCTTGTGTGGTAATCAATACAGGAACAAACTCAAATTCCGATAATGGTTGGGATATGGGTATTTCATTGGTCACGCCTAACGATGGTGGCGGCCAATTTATAGTTTATGTTGTCGGTGAAAATGGTGCAGGAACGCGCCAATTTGCTTATAGCAGTCCCGCCCCAAATAACGGATATACTTCAACTTATGATTTAAAAGCCTGTGGAATCCTCCATGTAGAGATGGACTACGGGTCGCGAACAATTACTCTACACGGAAAATCCTTGGTATAAATTTTAACTGATGGCACTTAAAAAATCAAATAAACAAGATAGCCCCTCTCCCGCTAACGGACAGGGGAATAACCTCGTAGTATTTGTAGACTCTTTCTCAAATCAAATGTTGGTTAAAGACATTGATGGAAATGTTGAGGCAATAAATGACTATATCTCCCACGATGGAGAAAAAGGCGACAAAGGCGCACAGGGTGCCACAGGCCCCGCGGGCCCAAAAGGCGCACAGGGTGCTAAAGGAAATATCGGAGCGGCAGGAGCCACAGGCGCAAAGGGCAACACGGGCGCTACGGGCACTAAGGGCGACACGGGCGACAAAGGTTCTAAAGGTGAAGGTGGTGCAACGGGCCCAACGGGACCCGTGGGCGCTACAGGAACCAAAGGAGCCACGGGCGACAAAGGCCAAAAGGGCTTAACGGGACCCCAAGGTGTTGCGGGCCCAACGGGCGATAAAGGCGTTGCGGGTTCAAAAGGAGAAACGGGCCCTACGGGTCCGACAGGCCCCACGGGTCCAACAGGCCCAACGGGAGCACAGGGCACCGCAGGCGACAAGGGTCAAAAAGGCGTGCAAGGTAACACGGGCCCTCAAGGCGCAACAGGTCCTACGGGCCCTACGGGAGACAAAGGTGTTCAGGGCAATGCGGGTCCCACGGGCCCACAGGGAAATTTGGGCAATACAGGTCCCAAGGGAAATAAGGGCGATTTAGGCCCCACGGGTCCTACGGGCCCTCAAGGCGACAAGGGCCAAAAAGGTCTTGACGGAAACGGAAGCAAGGGCGACAAGGGCGCTACAGGAGCCGAAGGCCCAACGGGTCCTACAGGCCCAACGGGTCCCACGGGCCCTCAAGGCGACAAGGGCCAAAAAGGTCTTGACGGAAACGGAAGCAAGGGCGACAAGGGCGCTACAGGAGCAGAAGGCCCAACGGGCCCAACAGGCCCAACGGGTCCTACAGGCCCTCAAGGCGACAAGGGCCAAAAAGGCCTTGACGGAAACGGAAGCAAAGGCGACAAGGGCGCAACAGGTGCAGCGGGACCACAAGGCGATAAAGGTCAAAAAGGCGAAGTCGGCACTACGGGCCCAACAGGCCCAACAGGCCCAACAGGCCCAACGGGCCCAACGGGCTCTAAAGGTGACACGGGCGCTAAGGGTGCCACGGGCCCAACAGGCCCAACAGGTCCCACGGGCCCACAGGGTCCCGAAGGTGGCGAAGGCGCAGCAGGCGCTAAAGGCGCAACAGGTGCCAAGGGCAACACGGGCGCTAAGGGTGCCACAGGCCCAACAGGCCCAACAGGTCCCACGGGCCCACAGGGTCCCGAAGGTGGCGAAGGCGCAGCAGGCGCTAAAGGTGCAACGGGTGCAAAAGGCGACCAAGGAGAGCAAGGTCAAAAAGGCGAGAAAGGTCGCGGTGGAGATAAAGGCTCTAAAGGAGATACAGGTGCCCAAGGCCCCGCAGGCCCACAGGGTCCCGCAGGCCCAACAGGACCAAAGGGTTCTACAGGACCCGCAGGCTCAAAGGGCCAAAAAGGAGACTCAGGAGGTGGTGGCGGCTCTTCCGTTACGCTTGTTTCCATGTATGGAAATACGGGGCCAAAGACGGAAGTCGATGCAACCGCGATTTGGGGTGATGTTGCTTTAGGCTCAGGACAAGGCACCGCAACAACAAACCCAATCAGCGAATTGATAGGCAAAACCCTTGGTGTGAACGCTGAAGTAGTCGCAGTCATTTTAAGTCAGTCTGCGGCAGAGTATGTAATGGTTACAGGGCTATCTGCGAATGGTGAAATTTCTTTCCAAGCAAGCAGTACCATCGGTGAAAACCGAACCATTATGTATCATGTTTGGACAACCGAAGGATAATTAAAAAGATAAAGTAGGCTTCCTATGGGAAATGTTACAAGAAGTGGCAAGCAGGATTCACCAAGTCCCCGTCAGGGGAATACGCTTGCGGTATTTGTAGATGGTACCGATGGCTTGATGAAAGTCAAGGACATCAATGGTAATGTCCAAAACATAACCGATTTTACAAGTGCGGGCTCTAAAGGCGAAAAAGGAACCGAAGGAGCCAAGGGCGCAAAAGGTGCTCAAGGTGCCACGGGTCCAACGGGCCCACAAGGCGCTCAGGGAACAACAGGTCCCGCAGGAGCCAAAGGAAATACAGGCTCTCAGGGTGCCACGGGCGACAAGGGCGCTACGGGCGCTAAAGGTATTACAGGCCCTCAGGGTCCTGCGGGCCCTCAAGGCGCTACAGGCTCTAAAGGGGAGTCGGGCCCAAAAGGAGCCAAGGGTTCTACAGGTCCAACGGGACCAACGGGCACTAAAGGTGATTCAGGCCCCACGGGTGACAAAGGCGCTACGGGCCCTAAGGGAAATGTGGGTCCTCAGGGCGCACAGGGTGACGCAGGTCCAACAGGAGCAAAGGGGATTAAAGGCTCTCAGGGCTCGGCAGGACCAATTGGTCCCGCAGGCTCAAAAGGTGCTACAGGCTCTCAAGGCGCTATAGGGCCCGTTGGCCCCACGGGCGATAAGGGCTCAAAAGGCGCTACAGGTGCAGGAACTAAAGGAGAAAAAGGCGAAGCAGGCTCCACGGGTCCTGCGGGCTCAAAAGGAAGTCAAGGAGCAGTTGGCCCAACGGGGCCTCAAGGCGATAAAGGTGATGTAGGCCCCACGGGGCCTAAAGGCACTACAGGTGCTAAAGGTGATGGTGGCCCAACAGGACCTACGGGACCTCAAGGTGCTCAAGGCACTAAAGGCTCGGATGGAAGCAAGGGCGAAAAAGGCGCTACGGGAGCGGGCACCAAAGGTGAAAAGGGCACTACGGGTGCTCAGGGTCCTGCGGGAGATAAAGGTGATACAGGTTCAAAAGGCTCCACGGGAGCGGGCACCAAAGGTGAAAAGGGCACTACGGGTGCTCAAGGACCCGCAGGCGACAAAGGTGCCCAAGGCGCAGAAGGCCCTACAGGCCCTAAAGGCGACACAGGAGCGCAAGGAACCGCAGGCGACAAAGGTCAAAAAGGCATTGACGGAACCAAAGGTGCTCAAGGTGCAGAGGGTCCTACGGGCCCTAAAGGCACTACGGGTGCTCAAGGACCCGCAGGCGACAAAGGTGCCCAAGGCGCAGAAGGCCCTACAGGCCCTAAAGGCGACACAGGAGCGCAAGGAACCGCAGGCGATAAAGGTCAAAAGGGTATTGACGGAACTAAGGGTGCTCAAGGTGCAGAGGGACCAACAGGCCCTAAAGGCGATACGGGTGCTCAGGGAACCGCAGGCGATAAAGGTCAAAAGGGTATTGACGGA
>Ga0208644_1000078_pt1 | contig 59302 bp, 92 predicted proteins | sample VirMetDEL_Nov_18_FD_184517 | JGI IMG/M metagenome (GOLD analysis project Ga0208644, IMG submission 184517) | Aqueous microbial communities from the Delaware River and Bay under freshwater to marine salinity gradient to study organic matter... | ecosystem: Environmental > Aquatic > Marine >...
TATCCATTGGTTCTCATCCTGACCAATTTAACGTATTAGCATCAGAAAATCCCAAGTCAGTCAATCAAACAATAACTGAACTAAATTTTCAATCAAGCATTTTTGATAAGATGGGTTTGCCGCAAGACCTCTCTACCCCGATGAATCTTCATATTAATTGCAGCCCAAAAAACATTCACGGCAAAGTAGACGAAGATTATTTTACAAAATTAGTCGCAGAAGTAGCAGATAAATTCTACAAAAATCTTATGCGTTGTGATAAAGGAGTAATTAATCGACTTACCTCAGAAAATGAGGATCGTGGTTTCTGGACTGTCAAAAATATTTTACGCTTCAACAAATATATTAAAGAAAAATACAATTTAAATATTCCTATCTGCTATGACCAACTCCACGACAAATGCAACAATGAAGGTTTAAATAATAATTTATTAAATAATGCAAAATTATGCAAAGCTACATGGCCTGAAGGCGTTACCCCCGTCTTTCATTGGAGCGAAGGCAAGTCAGATAAGCCTCGTTCTCATGCCGATTACGTTGCCGATGGAAATTTTCCATTTGACATAGATGTAATTCAAGAACTTGAAGTAAAAGCCAAGGACAAAGCCATTGTTAGGCTCAAAGAGCAAATGGCTATGGCAGGAGTTAATTAATTTTTTTAAAAAAAGATTTGACAGTTTGAAAAATTCCCTCATACTGGAGGGCATGATTAAAACTATAAATGCTTATGACTGGATTGCTGATGTTGACTTGGCAATCGAACGACACAAACAAGGCTTGACTTCTGAAAAAAAGAAAGGCATGATGGTTTATCTTGACAAGAGCACTCCAGTTCTTGTACAATATGCGGATAAAAAATCATTTAACAAAGCAAAATCAGTATCCAAACGAGCAGGTCAATCTTCCTGTCTTAGAAATGTGCTGGATGCTGGAGGAAGATTACAATAAAAAACATTTAATAAAACTACTATGACAAAATACACATACGACTCATATACGATGACATACTGGTTCCAACGGGAGGACGGAGAATGGGACGAAGTTCTGGAAATTCCAGAAAGTGAAAAAAGTGTTGACACACACTAAAAAAATGTCAGACTGATACACGAAATTGACACTAACACTAATTACTGATTACTCAAACTTATTACTTTTTGACATATTTTCTTCAGCCCACAATGGTTGCAGGTTAGTATAGTGATTAGCTTGCCAAGGATCGTCAGAATGTTTAATGTACCAATCAATAGGTTTTATATGGTCAATATGCCATCCATCAAATCCATGATTTTCCCAAGACATTCCTTCTTGCCATTGTGACTCTATATGAACTTTAAATTCTTCAAGTGAGCAACCAAGATACTCTAAAGATGTTTTACCCTTTTTTACCCTGACTCTTCGTGCAATTTTTGCGACACTATTCCTAATAGCACAAGATAATTTAAATAATTCATCCGTGTCATATTTTTTCTTACGATATTCATTATGGCGTAAATAAATTTTCTCTCTATTGTTTTTTAAGTAATTTCGCCCTTTTGCTTTAACTTTTTCGAGATTTCTTTCGTGCCATCTTTTTTTAATTGCATTAGACTTTTCCCTATTGTTTTCAGCCCATTCTTGATTTTGTTTGTTTATTTTTTCTTTATTATTAATATAATACTCTTTTTTTGTCTGCTTTGCTCTCTCAGGATTTTCGTCTCTCCATTTTTTTGCCCTCGCAAGCTCCACTTCTCTATTTGCTAGAAAATTCGCTTTTCGACAATCTTTACATTGAGGGTACAGGCCATCTTTTCTTTGTTTATCTTTACCGAATTTATCAAGAGGTTTACTCTCGCCACATTTTGAACATTTTTTACAATTACTCATATTTTATATTACACAAAAACAGATGACGTTGGATTTGTTATTTTTTTTAAAAAAGGGTTGACTTGCCCCAAAAAAATGTCAGACTGATACCTGAAAATTAAAACTAACACTAACACTAAAACTGATTACTGATTATGATCGCTCAACAAAAAACACACACTCTGGTACGTTCTCACGATTTTGAGGAATCTGAATTTGGCATTAATGCTGAAGATGTATCGCACGTAATTCACCTTCTTAGGAATCAAATTTATTCCAATAAAACTCTGGCAGTCATTAGGGAATATACTACAAATGCTGTTGATGCTCACGTAGAATCTGGCAAGCCAAATTTGCCCATTCAGGTTACTCTTCCTACAAAATTTGAGCCAACCTTTAAAGTTCGTGACTTTGGTTCAGGCTTGAATCACGAAGAAATTAAAAATCTTTATACTAGATACTGTAAATCCACAAAACGTCAATCAAATTCTTTTACTGGTCAGCTAGGTATTGGTTGCAAGGCTGGATTTGCTTATGGAGACAGTTTCGGCATTGTTTCTTACTGCAATGGTATTAAAAATACATATAATGCCCAAGTTGATGAATCAGCTAAAGGCAAAGTAATTCTTTTAGATTCTTCTCCCACTACCGAGCCTAGTGGCATGGAAATTATAATTTCAGTAGCAGATTCAGATGTCAATACATTCAGAACTGAATCATTGGAATTATTTAGCTTTTTTAAAGTTAAGCCAGATGTTAAAAATCTTGGCGAAGATCAAATAAAAGAAAAATCTATTTGTTTGCAAGGTGATTGCTGGACGCTATATAAAGAAGATTTACATTATTCATATGGTCGCAATCTTCATGCTACCGCAATTATGGGCAATATTGGTTATCCGATTAATGTCAATAATATTAAAAATTCCCCAAAAGAAATTGAACGGTTGTGCAGTTCTTCAAATCTTTATGTCGAGTTTGACATTGGAGAACTAAGTATCGCCCCAAGTCGTGAAGCGTTGGAATATACAAAAGCGACCCAAGAAGCAATTATACAAAAAATGTTGGAAGTCAAATCCGACCTCGAAAAGATAGCATCAGAAAAACTATCAAGCTCAAGTGATCTTTATGAAGCGAAATGCAATTACTCCATTGTTATAAATAGTTTGCCTTGGGACATTCAGTTTGCTTTGAAAAGTTCATTTACTTGGAACGGAATAAAAATTTTAAATCATCAATTCAACAAACCTGATAGTGTATCTTGGAGATCTCCAGAAGTAACATTAAAAATGTACTCTAAGGAAGAAGATTCAAAAAACCCAGATGGTTTTAGATTAAAAAACTCAATTCAATATAATGTAAATGCACACAAAACTAATTTAATTGCTATTAATGATTGCGAGTCTTCTCATGGTCTAGCGTTGCGAGCAAGGACTATCTTTAAGCAGAACCCAGGCTTGAAGAATATTTATGTATATGCTTTCAAAGATGATAGTTGGAAAGAAAAAACATTTAAGTATAATAATTTTGATAAAGTAAGCGACAAGCATCTTGTATATCTTTCAAATTTTGAAAAATCAAAAACCAATTCTCCTTCAAAGGGAACTGGTAAAGGTAAGGGTTCTCGTCAAAACGTACAACTTTTCGAGTTGAGGAATACTCATATAAATACTCAAGACGACTGGATTAGCGTAGATGATAACAATTTGCCGAGCGAAGGCATTTATGTTCCAATCTATCGCTTCAAGATTGTCAATAATGATTATTCTAGCAGTAATCTGATTTACTTAATGAATGAAATCAAAAAACATAACGGCATGGAAGCTAAAATTTATGGAGTGAGGGCTAAAGATGTCGATAAGTTAGACAGTTCAAAGTGGATGCACTTCGATACTTGGCTGAATAAAAACATCAAAAAAATTATTACAGTATCAGATTGCAATCAATATGCCAAAGAAAAAGCTCAAATTGAAATTCAAATGAAAAATGATTTTCTGGAATGTGTAAAATTTACTAATCTAGTATCTTCCGACATCCTAGAAGATAATAACATCATTAAAAGAATAGTCAATTTTATGCCTACTCGTAATAAAAATGGGCGTTTTGTAAAATTCACTAAATTAGATGATCTGATTTATGCCTTAAAGTTGATTAGTGGCGAAAAATACAATGATTCTTATATTAAAAATCGTGCCACTATTACTTTAGAACTAACGCCAGAAGAAGCTGAGGAAGGACTAGAGGAATATCCGATTATAAAATATCTTAGATTTTGCTCGTGGAATCAATCACAATCGGACTACGTGGACTATATTCAATATATCAACCAAATAGACCAATTAAAAAAATTTAATCAGTCATTAGTGTAATCATCAAGGTAGTCAGAGGGATAAAACCCTCTGGCTACCACTTTTTTCAAAAAAAGATTTGACAGAACCCGAAAAATCCAATATATTCAAGCCTTAACAATCAAATTAGGAATAAAAATGAAAAAACTAGCATATAACCTTGGTGAAAATTCAGTCACTATCTTCAATGATGGACAAGTTCGTACTGTTCGTCGTGAGAATGTAAATTTCCCTCAAGTTCGTCAAGCCTTACTGGATGGAAATTATGATAAAGTTCTTAAACTTATGGATTCCAAAAGTGCCATTGAGGACTACACTCTTGGCAATATCGAAATCAAAGATGGCGAAGTCTATTACAATCATTCAAATGGCGAATCAGAAAAACTTCATGGGGTTGTAGTAGATAAGTTGCTATCATTAATGAGGGAAGGAATCAAAGATCCATCTCCATTATTTAATTTTATTGAAAGATTGCTAGACAATCCATCAAAACATTCTGTCGAACAGTTGTATAATTTTCTTAATTATAAAGAATTGCCTATTGATCCAGATGGGTATGTGATCGCTTACAAAGGTGTTCGTGATGATTATAAAGATAAATACTCTGGAAAATTTGATAATAGCGTAGGTCAAGTCCTAGAAATGAAAAGGCGTGATGTAGATGATAACCCAGAAGTGGGTTGTAGTTACGGATTCCATGCGGGGTCGTTCGATTATGCCGACTGCTACAGCAATCACGATGGTAGGCTTATGGTTGTGCGTTTTGATCCAAAGGATGCCGTAAGTGTCCCAAATGATTCCCAATTTCAAAAATTGCGAGTATGTAAGTATGAAGTAATTGGAGAAATTACTGAAGGTCGCAAGGAATGGGAAAAGCCTGTTTATGTTGACGAAGATTATGACTATGATTCCGATTGGGATGAAGATTACGAAGATGAAGATAGTGAAGATTGGGACGATGAAGTCAGCACCAATGTCCTGATCGTGAGGAATTATGTTGAAAATCGCCTTGACGAAGGGATTAATCCAACAGTAAAACAAGTTCAATCTCGAATGAAGGGTATTGAAATCTCTACCAAGGAAATCATTGAGATTGTTGAACGCCTTGGATATACAGTCGAAGAGATTAAGGGCAAGAAGAAGAATCGTTCAGAAATTTATTCCTAAATTGTATGTGTTATTCGAGAAGAGGGGGAGAAATCCCCCTCTTCTTTTTAATTCAATGATACTTAAAAACATAAAAAGTTATTTATATTACTCTTATTTTCAAGAGGCTCATTTTGTAGCAATAGATAACCTCCCTCCAATTTTGCCAAAATTATTTGCCATTACGGATAAGGATGAAGTTTTAGTGACAATGCCATACTTTGATTTATTCAAGCAAGATTTTAAAAATATATCTTTCAGTCAAAGCAGTTTATTCGCCGCCTCAAAAATTAATGATTATATTGAAGTAGAAGATTTAGAAAAAGTTAGCCGCAAAATAAGATTTTTCAAATTGCATAACATGATGACAGATAATTATAAAAAGTTTTTAATGAAAGAATATCAAACTTTCTGAACCAGAAAGTTGTTTTATCATTGATTATTTTTTAGATTATGGAATAATTGAAGCATGAAAAAATTACCTACCTTATATAAAAAAGACACAAAAGGCAAAATAAGAGAATGGACAATTTGCGTCCATCAAAATAAATTTTGGACAGAGGGAGGCATACATGGAATGAAGATGAATATCGCCAAGCCAACTACTTGCGTTGCAAAAAATATTGGATGCAGTAATGAGACATCACCAGAACAACAAGCTGAAGCTGAAGCTCAAGCAAAATGGGAAAAGAAATTACGTTCGGGGTATTTTACTAATATAAATGACATAGATGATAAAAAATTCTATGAACCAATGTTGGCGCAAAATTATAAAGACAGGGTTAATGAAATAAAGTTTCCTGTTTATAGCCAACAAAAATTAGATGGAATCCGTTGTATTATTAGATTAGAAGCAGATGAAGTTGTAGCCAGGACAAGGAACGGCAAAATCATTGAGCCAATTCCTCACATAATTAATAATTTAAAAAGTTTTTTCCAAGCAAATGAGAGTGCTATCTTGGATGGCGAACTATATAATCACGAATTAAAAGACAATTTTAACAAAATAACATCTTTGGTCAGGAAGCAAAAACCCGTCAAAACAAAGAATGACGACGAAAAATCATTTCAAAAGAAACAAGATAATTGGATAAAATCTTTAGAAGAATCAGAATCTATGATCCAATATTGGATTTATGATTGCCCCAAAATAATGTCAGTCAAAGAAAGTGTGCCATTTAGCTTGAGGTTTAATACATTAAAAAATCTTTTAAAAGAAAAAGACTGCATTAAGTTTGTGCCAACTGTTGAAATTGATAGCACCAAATCATTGAATGCCGTTTATCAAGATTATTTACGTGACGGGTTTGAAGGTCAAATGGTTAGGCTTGATATGCCCTATGAGCAGAAACGCTCCACATCTTTATTAAAGCGTAAAGAATTTATTGATGCCGAGTATAAAGTGATTGATATTGAAGAAGGAAATGGCAATAGACAAGGTACAGCCAAAAATTTAGTATTGATTGACGGCAAAACAAAAAGACAATTTCATTCAAATATAAAAGGTAATTTTGAATTTTTAAGAGATATATTAGATAATAAAGAAAAATACATTGGCAAAATGGCAACAATCAAATTTTTTGAATATACTCCAGATGGAATACCCAGATTTCCATTTGCGATTGGATTCAGAGATTATGAGTAAATCATTAGCTAATTTAAAATAAAAAACCCCCCAATAAAAATATAATTACAAAACAATTACCAAATATATTATAAATTAATAAATGAAACAAGAAATGCTAAACCAAAGATATTGTGTCTACGATAAGAAGGGAGTCTTTGCTACTTCTTACAATTTAGCCCTTGGAGCCTCCTTAGCCCTTAAATACGCTAAGATTGCCGCTGAAAGCCTAGAAGGAAATTATCTCCTTGAGGATTCCAGCGTATCACCCACGACCCTACCTCCAGGCATACTTTCCCAAATGGATACCGATAGCTAAAAACATTTCATTTATATATTATATCCCATAAAGAACATTATATAAGACAAATACAAAAAGTATATATTATATAATAATATATAAAGTATTAAAATTAAAAATTGATGGTGATTTTTAAGACCACCGCTAATTAAATATCTTTTTTTATACGATCAATTCAAAAATTTCAAAAAATAAATCTTTACTTTTGTTTTTTTTCTGATATATTCTTTTATATAACAATCAAAAAAGGAATAAAAAATCAAATGAATATAAAAATCGGAAACTATCGCATACAAAAAGTAGATGAATTAAATTTGATGGTTGAGAATTACAGGGTTGCGAATTTGAGCAAGAATCCATTGATTGCCGCCAAACAATCGCATGAAAAAAAGTGGCATTTTATTGGTTATTATGATAGGTTAGAACTGGCGTTAAATAAAATTGTGACGCATAGTTTGATCAATGAAGAGATTGATAGCGCAAATAATTTGATAGAAAAAATTAAAGAATTGCGCCAATCCATAAAAGATGCAATCCCCACAACATAACGAGCATCTGACTGCTGGCCTGGGCGGTAGTGGTTCTGAAAAGTCCATTGCCGTCCCGCCAGCTAATTCGATAAAATATTTAATAATAACAGTTTTATTATCAATATCACCATTGATTTGCGCCCTATATTATCAGCAAATAAAATTAAACAAACAAGAAAAAGTATATATTCAATTATTAGAGAAACTTAATAATAAAGAAAATTTAACAAAACAAGAAGAGGCAACAATAGAAGAAATAAAAGAGAAATTAAATATAATGCCTCCAAATAAAGCAGAAGTAAAACAAACAAATAAAAAAACTTATAAAAAAAGAGCATGGCATAATTAATTAATTTTAATAAATTTTTAGTAAATTTGGCTGGTTTTTATAAATTTTCACAAATAAACAGTTTTTTTTGTGAAATTTGGCTCGCCGCCGCATTTTCAGAATCCTGCTAATAGAGCGGATCTTATATATTTTTTCCTAAGGGCAAATACAAAATATTTTTAATAAAATAAAAAGGTTCAAAAATAGCAAAAATAAGAATTGACTTGGCCTACAGTTTTTGCGATAATATGCAAATAATATGACAAAAGAATTAGCCCTAGATCATTATCTGCGACATTGGTTCGGCCAATTTACAAAGCAGGAAATAAAAGATTGGGTAGATGGCAAAATAGATATGCTCGAAATATTAGAGAAAAAAGAGAAGACTGCGAAATATGCAAAATCCAAATAAGTTAATTGCACTATTATTTTTATCTGGCTGCGCCACGCCAAATAACAATATTACAGTTGATAATTTAATTGAACAAATAAATGAGATAAATAAGCCAATCGTAGTTGAATCAAATAAAACATATTATCAAGCATACGATGTTAATTACCCGAATGTATCACCTGTTTTTCTAACAAAGGATGAAGCGGAGCAATATTCAATTGATAATAATTTTACAGATAATGACTATCCAACTGGACACAATTATATTGTGCGCCCCATTCATCACCGATACGAAATTTATTTAAAAAATGATGCATCTAATGATCTACTCTATGAAAGCAATTCATTTGATATTGCCGAAGAATATGTAGATTTTTATAAAGACTCACATAGTGATATGTATATCTACGATTTAATTGAACAAAAATATTTAACAAATAAATATGAACTATTTACCAGATAAAGTATTTTTACTTGGATGTTCTTTTGTAATAATTATTTTTATACTTCAATCATGCGGAGTATTAGATAGTTTTAAATAATCAAATAATCAAATAATCATGCCACACTATTTCACAACCCGTAAACAAATAATTATTAAAGATGTACCAGAAGACCAAGCCGACTATTATGCTACGGAAGAAGCATTGATTGATTTTGGCAATGGGGTAGAATATAAAGTTTCTAATTGGGAACATGAAAGTTCTGAACAAAGTTCTTTCCTTCATTGCCTTGAGCTTCTTGAAAAGGCTAGAGCAATTGAAGTTGTAGATACTCGAACAAAAAGCCCAGTTTTATTTGAAAATTGCAAATAATGAGTTTATAATAAGTAGTTGTGGTCTTGCTGGACTACACGAAACTAAATTTCGCTGACGAGCGATGACTCAAATATAGTCGCCCTCTTCCTACCTGTCCCCACAAACTCTCCCCACAGGAAGGGGGCGGCTTCTAATTTTTAAAAAATGAAATACAAAGCAATATTATACCATACAAAATTTTTTGACCCAAATAAAGTAATAACTGATGCTCTCTGGGATGGAAGCACAAAACCAGTCACTCAACCAGCAGACGTAGCTTACTTTCCTACAAAAAGATATAAAATAGCAGAACAATATTTTTTTGAACAAAAGGAATGGAAACAAGATGGCAATTTCCATATTGAATTTGAAGAAGTCGAAGATTAACCCAACTTACTCAAATAATCTTTTTCTTTTTCTTGTTCTTTTAATTCGTTTATTTTATTTTGCAGTATAATAATTTTATATATTGATTCCTGGCGAGAATTTAATTCGTCAATTTGTCTTTGTTGTTTTTCCACAACACAATAGGATACAATATTTAATAAAGTTAATGCGCCAAATAAAAGAGTGATGGTCAGCTTTTTGTATTTGCTCATATAATATAATACACATTTTTGTAAGGTTAATGAACCTGCGCCAAATAAACAGATTAATCGATATTGCCCAAGGGATAAGCATTGATAAACAAATAAACAAAAGAACAAGGCATTATGCTTTTATATTAAATAAGAATAAAATAATTAGTATTGGAACAAACAGTTTAAAGACTCATCCAAAAGTAATAAAATATAATTATCATAAAAATGCTGGCATACATGCTGAGTTGGCGGCAATAATTAAAAGTGGCACTTTATTTCACAAAAATAATAAGATGATTACATTTAGGTTCGATAATTCTGGCAACCTTAATATTGGCAAACCCTGTCCTTCCTGCCAAAAATTGATTTCATCGCTAGGCTTTAAAGAGATCTGGTACTCGCAATCTTCAGGGAATTTTCAAAAATTTTAAAAAAAATCTTGACCTCCGTCGATTTTCTGTCATTCTGGAGTCATGAAAAATTACGAAGTTACCATTAATCATGACATTTACCACACTTACGTTGTCTCCGCAGAAAGCGTAGATGATGCCGAAGACAAGGCTATGTCTGGAGAGTATGAGTATATCAACTCGATTGAGTGCGACAGTTCGCACATTGTCCAATGCGTAGAGTCGGTTGCACCTGCATCTTCCAACATCAAAATGACTAAAGAGCAAATGAACGAAAAAATTCGTGCGATCATCGTTAGTCATCTATATAATTCTGAATTAGATGAAAAAAGCGCAGCAGAAGCAAAATTCATTCTTGACAACCTTTAATATATTAATTTAATGAAAATATCTGAATTAGTAGCTCAACTCATTGAACATCATTGCGAAATAGAAATAGAAGATTTATCTCGCATAGATAATTTAATTGAACAAGAAATTGTAGAAAGCAACTGTAGGCAAGCCAGGGAAAATTATTATTTAAATACTAATGGAGGATCAAAATAACATGAAAATTCCACTTAATATAATTAATCGCATCAAAGACGAGCATCTTTCTAAAATAAAAGAAATTGAATCAAATAAACAATTAGATGGAGAGACAGACTTCTGGGAAGACGTACCATTCCAAAATAAAACTTTTGCTTTTAATACAAAAAAATACAAAAATACTTGGAAATGTATTGGATTTATTTTAAAAGAAGATTTTGATCCTTGGGGAACCCATGAGATAGAAACACAAGAAATTTTTGAATATAAAACTGCTTAATAATGAAGACAATCAAAGAAATAGTATCCGAGACCATTGAGTATATTAAGTCAACACCAAAGGCTTACGATACGGAAAAAGGCCAATGTCTATACACCAAAATTATTGATGGCAAAAAATGTCATTGTGCAGTCGGGCGTTGTTTGCTGGAAGATTTTCAGCAAGAAGATTGGGAGCATAATGGATTCGGAATCCAATCTTTTACAAAAGAAAATCCAGAAATGCCACTAGATTCGATTCTAAAAGAAGAATATAGAGGCCATGGTCGTTATTTCTGGGAGGACTTGCAAGACCTTCACGATGATGTAGATAACTTATACTTCGAGGAAAATGAGCAGGGAGGTCGGGATTTGACTAAAAAAGGCCACATCTATGCGGAGTCAATTAATCTCGAATATTCTTGACTCCAAATAAATAATGTGGTAATATATACCAATAATGAAATACTTAATAATGTTACTTTTTCTATCAGGGTGCGCCACAAATAATGTGGCCCGAATTAATCAATTGCAAATAAATAATAATAAAATAACCCAGGACGATGTTGGTTACAATGATCTGCACCATCGACTCAAAGCTGAAGAGTTGGGCATCTCATACGTTGACTACCTCCATCTTGTCAACAATAACAAATTGTCAGTACAGCAATCTTATTTTAAATTGAGGCATACAAACAATTAAAAAGTCCTTGACCAAATCTAAAAATTGGTCATACTTACAGCATGAATAATAAAGAAATGATTGAAATCAAACTTGGACAAACCGCTGCTGAAGTTGCCAATCTTATTGATGAATACTTCGACCATCTTAATGAAAGCGAATTTATCAAAGAGAGCATTCAATGGGCTAGAATTTCAATGGAATTTCACATTACTCGAAACGAGCTTGAAAAAGCACTTTACGAAACAAGAAAATGTCGGGATACAATTCTCGAATACATTATGGATGTGTAAAATAATATGTGTCCTTTCGCCCTACATTTGACCAAATAAAAAATTTAATACAAATATCTAAAGTAGGAAATCGTTACGAAATAGATTTTATAGGAGGACAATGTATAAGTGGCAAGAATTTCTTTTATATATCAGATCAAATAAGATTAAGATTTGATTTAGAAATAACACCACTACAATTAAAAAAAATATTTGAGGACAAATGAGTCGAGGTGTCCAAATCGGTAAAGGAACAAGTCTTAAAAACTTGCGCTCGAAAGAGCTTACGGGTTCGAGTCCCGTTCTCGACACCATTTAACTTTTTCTCCTACAATAACTATCAGTTTGACTATGGCAGTTAGGGCATAAGAACCTTAAGTTTTCCAATCGGTTATCAAAATTATCCCCATTAATATGATCCAAGTGCAAAGAAAGTTTTTTGTTGTTCCATTCTGTTATTCCGCAAGATTCACACTTGTATGTCTTTAAGTTATATTTAAGAATTTTCTTTTTTAAGTTGCCTGTGCCTAATAAACCATTTTTAACAAAAGCTTCTTCAATAGGTATCTCATTAGCCTTAGCTGTTAAGTGAGCGCCTTTGCCATGAGCTTTCCCAGCAAAATGACCAGTATCAATATCAAGCTCTTTAATCCTTGCATGAAAAGTTCTATAATTCCCCCCAGATGGATGAACGCCGAACTTCTTTAATGCTTCTCTAATTGAATTGCTATTTTTAACAATCTCAATAAATTCTTTGTCACTAATTTTAAAATTTTTATTTCGTCCTTTTAATTTTGATTTATTAACTTTACCATGATACCAATCACGAACAGTCGTCCTTGGCACATTAATCATCTTGGATATCTCAGTAACAGTATAGCCTTGATTCTTTAACTTAATAACTTTATTGTATAATTCTTCTTTTGCCATATAAATATATACACTTAGATGGCGGAATTGGGAGACGCAAATAAGGACCGTTAGCTCAATTTGGTTAGAGCAGCATTCTCATAAAGTGCGGGTTGAGAGTTCGAGCCTCTCACGGTCCACCATTTTTACCACCATCAAATAAACAAATAATCAAATAAATAAATAATACAGTATAGTATAAGATATATGATAAGAAAAACATAAGAAAATATATTAATTAAAAATGTTTTTAAAAAATTAAGACCAATAGCGTTTTGGCACGCTGGCCGCTGCCCGCCCCGTGCCAATCTGCAAGAAAAAAGTTTTTTGATTTTTTGGCAAAAAGAGTTGACTTCACCGCCATTTTCCCCATTATGGAATACATGATTAACCAACCTTACCTTTCCTTCCCAGCCCAAATTCAACGGGGCAATCTATCTAACGTCTTCCTGCCAAACAAGCCGTTCAACGTGTATATCGTTCGCGCCCGCTACGACAACCGAGATGCATTCGTTGGCTGCTCCTATTCTCCTGTGGCTCGCTGCAAAACTCTGGGTTACGCCATTTTGAAGGCAAAAGAATTGGCTGAAAAGCTGTATGACGATTACAATGAAATCGACATGGATGACCCGCACATCGAAATCCGCTTCCACCCTGACCACAAATTTCCTGTTAGTAAATCTCAGAAAAAGCGTGAAATGTGGGCTGGAGCTGTTGTTTCGGGCAGCGGCAAAGTTAGCCTTATCCCTCCAATGTCAGGAGACGAAGGAATCCCATTTTAACCCAAACCAAAAACCATTACGTATTCGGAGGATAACATGAAAACATTATTAACAATTATTACAAATTCTGGTTACATGACCCATGACCAACTCAAAGAAGTGAAGGAGGCATTTCCGAATATGCAAGTCGTTCTCCTTTGGGGGCAGAGGGCAAGGCAAATGGTTGCGGTGAAGTATGCAGAGGGGATGATAGCGGAAGGTGAAGAGGAGGGTGACTACATTCGCTCAGTCTTCTTTGATGTCGCCACATATGACAAGCTTGTCGATGTCTTCAACATCTGCGGCTAATGGATTGGGGAATATTCCCCAATCTTCCCGTAGTGTTTTGGCACGCTGCCCGCTGCCCGCCCCGTGCCAATTTGCAAGAAAAAAGTTTTTTGATTTTTTGCGAAAAAGTTGTTGACCTAAAAGGATTTTCTGTCATTATTGGAGCATGATTAACTTACTAAGCGACCCTTCAAAGATGCCCTGCAAGGGCTTTAACATTCCAGCAATGAAATTCTGCCCCGCTGCCAAGCTGGTCATGAACCTCTACAAAAAAGCGAAAAAAGAGTTGTCAAAGCTCATTTGCTCTTCGTGCTATGCTTGTAAGGGGATGTATTTGTTCCCCAACGTTCGGGACTCGTTGCAAAAAAAGGCTGAATTTGTCTTGCAATCTATTCGGGAAGACAACGGGGACACGTTTGTCAAAGAGATGTGCGACCAAATTGAAAAAGCTTACTTCAAGAAAGGCGAAAAGAAAAAGCTGAAGAATCTAGACACGAATCTTTTTCGAGTCCATGATTCAGGCGACCTTTTCAACCCTGCCTATATTGATTGCTGGGTTAGGATTGCGAAGAATTTTCCAACCATTAACTTCTGGGTTCCAACTCGCGAACACGTTCGGGAAGAACAACTTCCCCACCTGCGCAAACTTGCGGAACTTCCCAATGTTGTTGTTCGCCCTTCCGCATTGGAACTGGATGAACCTGCGCCACAAGTCGAAGGCCTCGACGGAGGCACCGCAGTTTATACCGATGAAGCCAAGGCCAAGGCCGATGGACACATGATTTGCCCCGCCACCATTCACGCCCATCGCCTGGGAAGGAAGGGTTGGAAGGCACTGCCACAAAAGGAGCGAGCAAGGTTGGCGAGTTGTGCTGGTAACAACTGCACTGCCTGCTTTCTTAAATGTTCAAAAAAACCAAAAGCCTATATGGCTCATTAAAAAAGAATACAAATGCTACTAGGAGTCCTACTTATATGTTTTATCATAGGAGCCTCTTTTCTTTAGGCTCTACGGTTCGCGTGCTAATTTTTGGCACGCTAGCCGCTGCCCGCCCCGTGCCAACCTTACCGAGAAAAAACTTTCATTATCTTTCAAAAAGCATTGACATTAACAATTTTTTCTACATCATTAAACCCATGATTAAAATTCAAAATTTAGAGTTCCGCCGAACCAAAACCCTTCACGACAATCCAAAAATTTACTGGGAAATTGTCAAATGGGATAAAATGAAATTAGATGGTGAGGAAAAGGAGTATTGTTTCAGCCTCGCCATTTGGGATAAGAATGATGAGGGTTGGGAACTTCGTTTTGTTGGTTCAAGGCCATTTGAACTTGACGGCATGGGAATTTTTTGGGAACTTGCCACCTTTGGACAAAAGTATTTAGATGCACTTTTTGATTTGACAGAATCTTATCCTAATGTAGAATATGGCAATTATTATCAAGACAAGGTAAAAAATGAAAAATAATTTTTATAGAGCAGTTGATAGAGATGGCAAGATGCCTGTCTTATGTAGCAAGGAATATGATATTCCAGAAACACATCCTTATTTTGTAAGATACAAAAACAACAAACCTGTTTCTTATCGTGGTACAGAAGAAATTATATTTGAAAATGGAAAAGTTTATGATTATTCAATCAATGAATTTATTTATCCTGACAACTTATTAAAAGAATAAAATGACAATACAAGAAATTGAAAAAGATGTCCCACCTCATGTTGATGGGAAAAATCGTCGACAACTAATTGATCACCTTTTGGATGAAATGAACTCTGACGGGATGGCAAAACTTCTTGCTCTTGGCAAGCTGAAAATTCTTTGCCCAAAAAGAAAATAGTTGTTGACAAAACATTAAAAATTAACATACTACAAACCATGAAACGCATATTCAAACTACCAGTATCTTGGACATCAATCGGAACAATGGAGATAAATGCTTCCAGCCTAGAAGAGGCTATTGCAATAGCAGAGGACGAACTTACGGGGCTTCCAGAAGATAGCGAATATCTAGAAGGGTCATTTGAAGTAAATGTTGATCTTATCGACGAAGTGAAAGCGGCGGTAGGAGAAGAAAACTTAGCCAACAATGCGATATTAAACATTTGACAAAAACATAAAAATCAACAAACTAATAGACTATGAACATTATCAAAAAAATCACTGACTTCTTCACCCCTAAGATGAACCTTGTTTATCAAAGCAAAAATGGAGACATTGACCTATACAAAGTTAATGCTTTTCATTACAAAAACAAGTTCGGCAACAAAAAGCTCCGCAAGGAAAACATTGGCATCCGCACTTGGTGTTACAACCGCAAAGGGTATCGTTCTTTTAGGTACGAGGGTATTCTTAGCTTGTCTAAATAATTTTGTTCGGTTATTCATGTTGCCCCGTTGAGAGCTTGTTGACTTGGTTCTCAACGGGGTTTTTTGGCACGCCAGCGGCTGCCCGCCCCGTGCCAATTTTTATCGTAAAAAATTTTTAATTTTCTGCAAAATTAACTTGACCGCACGAAAAAAATCGCCATACTAGTAAGTATGAAAATTAAGGTAAGAATTAAACATGGGATTTGGACGAAGTCCCGCCCACATAAAGTTAAGAAAAATCTTCTCCCAAGGGAACAAAAACACAAAAAAAGATTTGACACTGAGTAAAAAATCTATTTAATTAAACCTGATTATTAACCTAAAAACTGATAAAGCTATGAAAACACTAAACATTGACATCTGCGGTTCTGACCGCACCCAAGCCACCCTCGAAGAAGTTTATGCGGTTCAAACGCCACAAAAGACCGATACATGGACTCCTATCAGTCACAAGCTACTCATTGAGCAAACCAAAGAAAAGCTGGATGCAAACGGCTTTAACATCATTGCCGAAAATCACAATCTTGCCCGATTTGGCCAGCGTTATTTTGGCCTCATGCAGGTGCAAGATCGCAACGCTCCTGAAAATCCAGATCGTGCGACTGTGATTGGTTTGCGTAATGGGCATGACAAGTGCTTTCCTGCTGGTATTATGGCAGGGGATGCCCCATTTGTATGCAGCAACCTTGTTTTCAACAACGAAATCGTCATCGCTCGCCGCCATACGAAAAACATCGACAATGAAAACATCGCTGGCAACATTTTCCACAAAGTTGCTAACGCCATCGGCCAACTTCGGGAATCCTGGCAAAGTCAGGAAAAGAGGGTAAACGCTTACAAAAGCTATGACCTCAGTTCCAATAGTGAGGCCAATGATTTAATCATTAAGGCATATCAAAATGGTGCTTGCTCCAAAACTCAGATCGCTGACATCGTGGATCAATGGAACACCCCGAATCACAACGAGTTCCTTGACCGCAACCTCTATTCTCTATACAATTCCTTTTCGGAAGTCTGGAAAGGAAACCTGGGACTGCTCCCGAATCGTTCTACCCAACTCCACGCCTTGTTCGACGGCGTAGCTGAAGCCGAACTGGTCGAGGCATAAAGTACCCCTAATAGCCCCCGCCAAGGAAAAGGCCACCCTTGGCGGGGCTAAAAATTGGCACGCCAGCGGCTGCCCGCCCCGTGCCAACTTTACCACAAAAAAAATTTATTTTTTTTTGCAAAAAGCTTGACTTGACCCGATTTTCTGTCATTCTATAAAGCATGATTAACCCATCTAACATAACTAAGTATCAACGTAACGATTATTGCTTACAGGAATTCTTGTTGTTCTGTATTTGCGTAACTGGAAAAAGGAGTGCAATTGAAAGCGTCAAGCTCGATGCCTTTCTTGATGACAACTTGTTTCCCATACCATTGAAACCTTTTCAGTTTATTAGGTTTCTCGACTCAATCGGTAAACTTGAGAGTCAACTGCAAAAGCATAGGATCTCACCCTATTCCCAAAGGCTCAAAAGTTTTCGTGCAGTTACTAAGCTAACAAATCTTGAACGAGTTGAAATAGAGGACTTGGTAACTATCCCAGGTATAGGACTAAAGACGGCAAGATTCTTTTTGTCTCACTCAAGAAAGAACTTTGATGAACCCGTCCTTGACACTCACATTTTGCGTTATTTAAGGAACAATGGGCATAACGCACCAAAGTCCACCCCACAAAACCCTGAGATATACGCAAGGTTTGCCAAAATATTTAAAAATATTGCTAATAAGGCTAATAAGTCCGTCACCAAGCTTGACCTCGAAATCTGGAGGGAGTACAGCGGCTCAACTTAAGTGAGTTGGGGAATATTCCCCAATCGCAGGAGTTGGGGAATATTCCCCAATCAAAGTTTTTTAATTATTTTGGTTGACTTGAGCTAATTTTCTGTCATTCTGTAAAGCATGATTAACTTATTACCCGCAGAGAAGCGAAAAGACCCAAGGTATCTTATCAATCACCTTAAGCCAGTAAAGGTTTACCGCAACCTTCACAAAAATTGTTATTCAGTTCAGCAAGATGGTTTAGTCAAAGGCCATTTCAAAGAATTAGCTATAAAAAACCCAAAGTTCCTAGTTCAAAGTATTGGCAGGGAACGAGTTCGCAGAACGCAATCCAAGAATGTCCATGCGTTTGTCATTGGTTACTTGGAAGACTTTGTTGGGCTTCGGGCAATAGCGGGAGAGTGTGTGACTTATAACCCCTATAAAAATGATTCATTCGTTTATCGGGACACTGGCAATCCAGTCAACAAAAGTAAGTATGCAGACTTTTTTTTCTCGACAGAGGGGAAAGCCATTGTTAAAGTAGAACGATAAAATGAAATTTGATTATCCCAGACCACTTGAATTTTTCCACCCTGATTATGATGTCGCCTGTGGAGGCACAGAAGTACCAATGGTTAGCAAAGCAGGCACAGTGCTTTACGTGTGGAATAAGATAGACAAAGAATATGAATACTATCACTTTGAACATGATAGATTCTATCGAGAGTACGAAATTGAAATCTAATATCAAACAACATGGAAAAATCATCACTCATTAACCTTATCTGCAAAAAAGACCACCTTGGAACCATGCTTCCGATTTCTAACGAGCCAGAATTTGATTCTGATACTGGAGAATGGGATTTGTGGTTTGCCTATGAAGACTTGCAAGACCCTGACCGCAATGACGATATGACTCATATTGGTTTTTCGTCCAAGCAAGCCGCTGAAAATTGCATTGGCGAACTTGTTACAATGCGTGGACAAAAAAGTCTCCAACTTGAAAAAGAGCTGTCTCTATAACAATAATTAAGAATCAAAATGACTATCAAACTATTAGAAGATATTAAAGTTCTCCCGTATTACGAACTATTCAAAGCTGGCAATTACAAGGCGCACCTTGCTGTGAATCAACCCAACTGGCAAGAAGAGGGCTTAGTCTTTATTAGTAATGGAGCAACAGACTTGCTTCTTTCCAAGGATGATTATCAAATTGTTTCAAAATAAAAATAATAACCAAAAATAAAAATGATTGTTGAAAAAGTAGTATATGGCTATATCGTCCAACGCTTTAAAGAGGACGGTGAATTTATTGAGCAAGATAACTTTGTGGCCGATGGAGACGTCGCCTACGAAGACGAAGATGGAAATCCGCTGGATCATCTCGATCTTTGCAAATATTATCATACTTTTGATGTCAAATAACCAAATAATAAATAATTAAATAACAAATAACTTTCGTTAGGTTAATCTGCCCCGTCGAGGTTTATGATGATCCTCGGCGGGGCTTTTTGGCACGCCAGCGGCTGCCCGCCCCGTGCCAACTTATATTTGCTAGCAAAAGTATTACAAAAGCTGCCCCCCTAAAAAAACACTTTTTCGCAAAAAAAAGTTTGACCACGAGCTTTTTTCTGTCAAACTAGGGGGACATTAAGATTAACCTGAACGAAAGAAAATTATGTTATCAGTAAAACGCCACCCGAATCTTGACAACTGGTTTGAAGTCCGCATATTTGGAGAACTCATTGACCAATTTACGTCTGCCGTAAAAGCCATCCAGTTTGCTGAGAAAATTAAGAAAAAAGAAAGGTTTGATATTGTCCATATTGACCTGAAGCGTCAAGATGAAGAAAATTGAATCATAATTATTAAAATTGAAAAAACAGATGACCACTATATACCAGCACACACCTCACTACACTATTACCCCTTATTACGTTTACGCCGACATCGCAATCCAGGATGTAAAAAACAGGCTCGCCGCCGCAGAAATTCAAATTAGTGTAAGTGAACAACAAAACAGAATTGACAACCCGATTGGCACAGGTCCTGGCGGGCGTGTAAGGTTGGGCGATGATATGCTCCCTTCAACTTACCTTATCAGCGTCAGAGATGAAGATGCAGAAAAAGCTCGGCGGATTCTTGTACATAATTTTGATTCTTTTTCAAGAGATAGGATTGTAAAAATTCTTGCTACTGATACAAAAAAAGATGAAAATTTGTTTTGACAATTTAAAGTAATTAACCAGAATAAAACGCATTAACCTGAACTAAGAAAAAAATGAATCAAGATTACGACTACCTTCAACTCCACCATGATGATTTCGGCCTTGTCGTAAAGGGCTATAAAGAGGATGGTTACCCGTCCCACTCCGTGCTTGCAGGGCAAACCCGCATTGACTATCTGAACACTTTCGACACTGAAGAGGAAGCTATTAAGGCGTACCCAGAACTCGCCCCAAAAGGCGAAACGCAATGGGGTTCGACCTGGGCGGACGCTCAGATTAAGGACGTTTCTTGGCTTCCTGATAGACCAGATTTGAGTTTGTAATGGGTTGATCTGCCTCGCCAGGGTTTGTGGTTATCCCCTGGCGGGGCTTCACTTTTCGCTTGTGGGCGGGAATAGGCTGATTACTGCGTAGCGGGGTCGGCCTCTCCGCTTACGGGCGGGGAGGGCTTCTTTATTTTGGCACGCCAGCGGCTGCCCGCCCCGTGCCAACTCATATTTGATAGCAAAAGTATTACAAAAGCTTCCCCAAAAAAAAAATCACTTTTTTGCAAAAAAAGCATTGACCAAAGAAGAAATTTCCCCATACTTATTTTTATAACCTAAAGATTAACCTAATTAAAAAAACTATGAAACACCTCTCACAAGCTCTCTCAGAACTCGGACTCTCACAAAATTGGTTCGATGAATTGAAATCGGAAGTTGAATCGGACAAAACATTTTCTGAAAATGGATTGCTTACCACTACAAGAGAAGATGTCGAAGATGAGTTTGTCCAACTCGATGTCCGTCTTGAAAAAATTGATGACAATGACGAAAGTTTTGTTGACATGGATGCAGTTTCTTCTACAATGGCAAACGTATTTAACCAAAATTAAAAATGACAATCGAAACCCTCAATCTTATTATCGACCAAAACGCTGACGCTGCCCTTGCTGGCGACGAATCCGCAATTTACAACATACAATGGGCTGAAGAGCAGTTGACAAAATTGGCTTTCCTTAAAGTTCGTGAACTAGACCAAAAACAAAAATGAGTAGACTTGAATCCATAAATCTTATTTTTAAGCAAAATAGTGCGGATGCTATTGCTGGAAATGAATCCGCCTTTTCTAAAATCGAATTGGCTGCAGAGCAGTTGATAGAGTTAGGCCGTTTGAATAAATTAGCATGTCGGCATTTTAGAGAGTGTGCTCAAATTAAAGCGGGAATATTTAAAAGCGATTTAGAAAAATGAATATACTACAAAACATATTACTTGCTATTATCTTTGGCAATTTTGTTGTTGCCGCCGTGATGGTATTACTTTACATTCAATTTAGCATTGAGGATAAAAAAATGAAAAAAGAACTGGAAGAAATGTATGATGAGTATTATGGGCAAGATAAAAAATCTAATTAAGAAGGAGAATAAAATGAATCATTTAGTTATTATTGATAAGAAGACTTATTTTGAATATAGGCTTGGGAATCATTGTGGCAGTATGCCGAAGGCGCATTACCCACAAGTTCAAGACGTTGTAAGTTATTTGAATAATTATTATTCTTTTGACACTCATGAGGTAATCTAATAGGTTAATCTGCCCCGCCAGGGTTTGTGGTTATCCCCTGGCGGGGCTTCACTTTTCGCTTGTGGGCGGGAATAGGCTGATTACTGCGTAGCGGGGTCGGCCTCTCCGCTTACGGGCGGAGAGGGCTTCTTTATTTTGGCACGCCAGCGGCTGCCCGCCCCGTGCCAACTTTACCGCAAAAAAAAAATCACTTTTTCACAAAAAAAGGTATTGACTGCATAGCTTTTTCTGTCATACTGTAGGGCATGATTAACCTACTGAGCAACCCATCCAAAATGCCCTGCAAGGGCTTTAACATTCCAGCAATGAAGTTCTGTCCAGCCGCCAAGTTAGTGATGAACCTCTGGAAAAAAGCATCCAAGGAACTTTCTAAGCTCATTTGTTCCTCTTGTTATGCTTGCAAGGGTATGTACCTTTTCCCCAGTGTTCGGGATTCTTTACAAAGTAAAGCTGATTTTCTCTTAAAATCTCTACGTGAAAACAACGGCGATGAATTTGTGGCGGAAATGTCCAAGCAAATTCAGTCCGCCTATTTTAAGAAGGGCGAAAAGAAAAAACTAAAGAATTGCGACACCAATTTTTTTCGTGTCCATGATTCGGGCGATTTATTCAACCCTGCATATATTGATTGCTGGGTTAGGATTGCGAAGAATTTCCCAACCATTAACTTTTGGGTTCCAACCCGTGAACACGTTCGGGAGGAACAACTTCCCCACCTACGCAAACTTGCGGAACTTTCAAATGTTGTTGTCCGCCCTTCCGCATTGGAATTGGACGAACCTGCGCCACAAGTCGAAGGTCTTGACGGAGGCACAGCAGTTTATACCGATGAAGCCAAGGCCAAGGCCGATGGACACATGATTTGCCCCGCCACCATCCACGCCCATCGCCTGGGAAGGAAGGGTTGGAAGGCACTGCCACAAAAGGAGCGAGCAAGGTTGGCGAGTTGTGCTGGTAACAACTGTACTGCCTGCTTTCTTAAATGTTCAAAAAAACCAAAAGCCTATATGGCTCATTAAAAAAGAATACAAATGCTATCAGGAATCCTACTTATATGTTTTATCATAGGTGCCACCTTTCTTTAGTTCCTACGGTTCGCGTGCTAATTTTTGGCACGCTAGCCGCTGCCCGCCCCGTGCCAACTTTACCGAGAAAAAAAAATCACTTTTTTGCGTTTTTTTGCAAAAAAGGGGTTGACCTCACGCTTTTTTTTGTCATACTAGGGGAACATTAAGATTAACCCTAACAAAAGAAAACCATGACAGAACAGCAAATCCAATACGAACTGACTTTAATTGATTGGCTTAACGCTCGCCTTGAAAAGTGTCTGCAAATGGACATGGATAACAGGAATGAGCTTATCAAGCTCAGTCAAGAATTAAAGGCAAAGTTCGTCGAAACCGAAGATTAAAAAAAATCACTTTTTTGCAAAAAAGATATTGACCGCAAGCGAATTTTCCCCATACTTACTTTTATAACCTCAAGATTAACCATGACCATTCAAACACTAGCACACGCTGATTCCCTTGAACGCCTTTCTTTTTCTGATTTGAATTGGGAAGAATATGAAGCCTGCAAGGCTGGCCTTATTTACTACGAAGGCTTGCGGGACTACTTAGAAGCAAACTGCCCAGAAAACAAGGAAAAGATTTTGGACATCGAAGACACCATTTCAGCCCATTATACTGTCCTTGCTGACATCGTAGGCGGGGCAAAGGTAAATTATGAATCTATTATCTAATGAGCTTAGAAAAATCAATTAAACATAAAAAAGAATATCGCAAGCCTTATTACAAATCAGGAAAATTCGACAAGACTTGTCGCCCAGGAGGTTCTTGCCCATATTGCAAATCAAATAGAAAACATAAACACAAAAAACAAAAGCTAATTTATAATTATGAATAAATTATCAACACAACTAAATAAGTTTATTGCTAATAATAAAAAAAAGATTGCTCTTCATTATAAAGAAGCAAGGCGAAATACAATGACAGTCGAAGGTATGCTGTTTGCAAGTAAAGTAAATAAAAAATAATTTCTTATGGTTAATCTGCCCCGTCGAGGTTGATGGTGATCCTCGGCGGGGTTTTTTTGGCACGCCACGGGCTGCCCGCCCCGTGCCAACTTTACCGCAAAAAAAAATTTATTTTTTTTCAAAAAAGTGTTGACCGAACGTTTTTTTCTGTCAAACTAGGGGAAGATTAAGATTAACCATAACGAAAGAAAAAGATGAACATCCAAACCCTCGCCCAACTCTCCACTCAAGAACTTGCTATCCTGAACGGGTGGCATGATGACCAAGCCATGACTGGCAATGAAATTGACCAAATGGTCGAGCAATTCCAAAAGGAGGACAAGTAATGAAAGTCATTAGGACAATCAAAGTTGAAGGCATCAGCGGACACGGGAAAAACAGAATCCGTGAGCATGGAACCGATTGGGACGTTCTGGCCGAAAGCGGTGAAAAAATGTTAATAGTGCCAAGCGGCCAAGACATCAGCGGCTGGTGGCGATGGATATTGAAACGTCAAGACCCACATTTTCGACAGGTGTAAGTTTTGCTAATTGGCACGCCACGGGCTGCCCGCCCCGTGCCAACTTTACCGCAAAAAAAAATTTATTTTTTTTCAAAAAAGTGTTGACCGAACGTTTTTTTCTGTCAAACTAGGGGAAGATTAAGATTAACCCAAACCAAAAAACCACTATGACAAACCTTATCAAAGCTATCGTTCTCGCCGCTCCTGTTTCTTACCCTTACTCTATTGGGCAAGAAACAAGTTTTATCCTTTCAAATGCTGATTACAAAGTTGGCCAAGAAATTTCTTTCAACAACGGCTTATCAATCAAAGTAACCGAGCTTCCAGTCATTGATGAGCAAGCCTACGAAGCAATGAAGTCTCGCCACATTGAAATTTCCCACCGCAACGGCGTAGAATAAAAAAATCACTTTTTCGCAAAAAAAGAGTTGACCGAACGTTTTTTTCTGTCAAGCTAGGGGAAGATTAAGATTAACCCAAACGAAAGAAAACCATGCTATCAGTAGAACGCCACCCAAACCTTGACAACTGGTTCGAAGTCCGTGCATTTGGAAAAATGCTCGACCAATTCACATCTGCCGTCAGAGCTATACAATTCGCAAAGAAAATACAAAAACAAAAGAAAATTGATAGCATTTATATTAACATTAAGCGTGAATATGATGAAGATTGAATCGCCCTTTGTCCTTACTTCTTTGAACGAATACAATATCATTCTAAGAAAAGATAATCCATTTTATAAGCCAACAGGAAGGGATTTAATTCTGAGTATTGATGCAGTATTAGCAAACGAAGATAGATTGGAAGAAATTACTGATCAACTAGGCTTGCCAGAAAGTCAAGCAGTTTTTTTATTGCATGACTGACAAAAGCTGGCACGCCAGCGGCTGCCCGCCCCGTGCCAATTTTACCACAAAAAAAAATTTATTTTTTTTACAAAAAGGGTTGACCTCACGCTTTTTTTTGTCATACTGGGGGAAGATTAAGATTAACCCTAACGAAAGAAAAAAGATGACCTTCGTTCAAAATCTCCAACTCAAAATTCGCCTCCAGAACAGCATTGCTAAAAGCAAGGCCGCCCTCGAAGAGATTAAGGCCGACATAGAGGCACAAAAGGCAGAGATAGCTCGCCTCAAAAAAATTCTCTCTGATATGTAAAAAGATTTGACGTTTACATAAATTTCCACATTCTCATATGTATAACCTGATATTGAAAATGATTACTATCAAACGCCACTCGAACCTCGACAACTGGATTAACCTTGCCATTAACGGCAAAGTTTTCAAGCAACTGAATTCCCGCTCGAAAGCGGTTAAGATTGCTCACGCTATGGGCAAAATTAAGGGATTGAAGGTGCTTGACCTTGACGTTGGGGAAAGGCATCATGATGGCAAAACTATTTCAGTAAAATCATAAACCTCACAAACGTAGTACATGGAATGGAGTAAAATCATGAATTTGAATCACGAACAAATTGCTTTTTTGCGAGAAACCCTAGAAAAGAGAAAGGGTGGCGAATTGTACGCCAAGGAAACTCAAGACCCTATGTATGAGGCTTACCAGGAAGGGGTGATTGAAGAAATTGACGAATTGCTCGACATTCTTGGGCCCCGCTCGACTGTTATCGTCACCCAGGGATAATTGGGGAATATTCCCCAACCCGCCAAGCCACCCAAGCCAAGCTCCAAACTTTGCTTTCTGATAAAGACGAACTCGACATCGAGTTCGCCCTCAAGGATAGCATCATGAACCGCGCCATGATTAGCAGTCGTGTTCGTAAAATGAAACGTCAAGGCGATGAAGATTGAATCGCCCTTTGTACTCTGCCCCGTCGAGGTTTTTGAATTTTCTCGACGGGGCTTTTTTTGGCACGCCAGCGGCTGCCCGCCCCGTGCCAACTTTACCGAGAAAAAAATTTATTTTTTTTCAAAAAAGAGTTGACCGCATGCTTTTTTCTGTCAAACTAGGAGAAGATTAAGATTAACCATAACGAAAAAACCACTATGAAAAACGAAACAATCGAAAACCCACAAACCGAATCCGAATTCATGGCAGACTGCATGGAGGATTTGGTTTACTACGAAGAACTATTAGCTCATGCGGGAAAGAATGGCTCTGATAACAACATGAGCGTCGAACACATCGAGGCGGCGATTGCCGATTTGAAATTTGTAATGGGCATTAACTATTAGATTAGCTTTTTCGCAAAAAAGTTTTGCTAATTGGCACGGGGCGGGCAGCCGCTGGCGTGCCAACTTTACCGAGAAAAAAAAATCACTTTTTTGCATTTTTTCGCAAAAAAGGGGTTGACCTCACGCTTTTTTCTGTCAAACTAGGGGAAGATTAAGATTAACCCTAACGAAAGAAAAAAGATGACCCTCGTCCAAAAGCTCCAACTCAAGATTCGCCTCCAGAACAGCATTGCCAAAAGTAAGGCCGCTCTTGAAGAGATTAAGGCAGAAATGGAGGCACAAAAGGCAGAGATAGCCTACCTCAAAAAAATTCTCTCTGATATGTAAAAAAATTTGACATTTGCCTAAATTTCCACATTCTCATTGATATAACCTTAACCATAACCATTATGAAAATCGAAAAACACGACGTAATTATCTACAAAGAAAAAATCTATCATGTCATCCAAGCCGATGCTGAAAATCTTATCGGTCGCCTTTACCGCACAAACAAACAATTCATAATTCCAACTTCTCAAGCTAAGAAGCACCCTTTCTTCCCTAACGGATTAACCTTCCTTAAACATTAACTTTTTCGCAAAAAAGTTTTGCTAATTGGCACGCCAGCGGCTGCCCGCCCCGTGCCAACTTTACCGAGAAAAAAAAATTACTTTTTTGCGTTTTTTTGCAAAAAAGGGGTTGACCTCACGCTTTTTTTTTCCATACTAGGGGAAGATTAAGATTAACCCAAACGAAAGAAAAAAGATGACCAATTCACCAAAAATCCACGTTAAAGCAAAAGTTACAAACTCCTCATCATCCTGGCTTAAAGACGGCTCTGTTCGGGATGCGCTCGTTTCGTTAGAAAACGCTGTCGTTGGCAAACTGATTAGAACAACATTCGGATACAGTCTTAAAATCACCGAGATAGTCGGAGAGTACGTGCCAGAAACCACACTTTCTGACGAAGAATATGAGGCTCTAAAGGCTCGTGAAATTGAAAAAAGCCACCGCAACGGCGTAGAATAAAAAAATCACTTTTTCGCAAAAAAGGTATTGACCGCACGGCTTTTTTTCCCATACTTAAGGATATTAAGATTAACCCTAACGAAAGAAAAACCATCATGAAATCATATTCCGTCTCCTTCCTCACACAAATTTTCCGCAATGGTGTTTTCGCCAAAGTCGAAAAGAACGCGCTGGTCATCCCAGCAAACTCTGCCGATGAAATTACTGACGAAAAAGTTAAGCAGTACGCAAGGCATCTTGTTAAAGAAGGCTCCAGCAAAGCTTACAATCCTGATAACATTTTTGAACCCATCACCATCACCCGCGCTTTCTACAAAATCGAAAAAATCAAACTCATTCCAGCAATTGATTCTTCTAATTGGGTAGAACACGCTCGCAAGGAAGATTCTCGCTACTCCTTAGTAAACTAATCAAGGTTATAGGATTGGGGAATATTCCCCAATCGCTGGGGTTGGGGAATATTCCCCAACTTATCTTTGCTTGTAAAAGTATTTAAAAAGCCTCGCAAAAAAAAATCACTTTTTTGCAAAAAAGGTATTGACCAAACGCTTTTTTTTCCCATACTTAAGGATATTAAGATTAACCCTAACGAAAGAAAAACCATATGAAAAAAATCACACTCTCCTCCTCTAAGATTAACGCAGTTCACGATACCCTTAAAAGTATGCATGAAAATTTCGCAGTTGAGCAAGTTAGCGGGCGTTATGACCCGAAACCTGTAATTGATTGCATTGAAAAAGGTTTGTTCCACCAAGCCGCTGAATGGGCGATTTGCTCTTATTTAGAACAGAATGGTGATACAGTCGATGTTGATAACTACATTGCAGACCTTATTGACGATTTCGAGTTTATTGTAAACTCGTAAAAAAAAATCACTTTTTTGCAAAAAAGGTATTGACCAAACGCTTTTTTTTCCCATACTAAAGGATATTAAGATTAACCCAAACGAAAGAAAAAAGATGACCCTAGTCCAAAAACTCCAACTTAAGATTCGTATGCAAAACAGCATTGCCAAAAGTCAGGCAGCAATCAAAGAAATTAAAGCCGACATGGAACGCATTCGCAAATTTTAATCAAAAAACTTAAAAGTTATTAAAAATGCACATACAAATTAAAAACTACATAGTCAAGAAAAAGAAATGTGGTAAGTACATTCTTTGTATTAAAAAGGATTAAAAGATAAGCACTCCCCCCTTTTTTCAAAAAAAATCATTAACAAAAAATTCTAATTAGGCGGGGGGGTGGTATTTCTCATAATCAAAACAATTTTTTCATTTAAAAACAAAACAAAAAAATAAAAAGACCCCCCCTATTTAATAGAAAAAAACAAAAAACAAAAACAAAAAACCCGAAGTAAAAGTAAAAAAAAATCGGACCCCATATATTTTCCAGGCAAAATTATAAATTATGGCACGGATTCCGTGCTAAAAAGTAAAGCTTTAATTTACAGCCCCAATTAAAAAATAAGCCCCAATCAAAATGAAAGGGGCCTATTAATGAATGACAGATATGATAATAAATCTATATCATTATGGTTCTGGAACATTACTAAAGTCTGGCTGTTCGACAGTGCCTTCTTTAATAACTGGACCTGAAAGAATTTCATTTTTTTCTTTAACCTCAAAAAAGTCTTGTTGAATTTGGGCGATGGTTTCTTCATCTGCCTGCTCAATAGTTTTCTTTGCTTGGGCGCGACATTGATTCTCAATAAGCAATAAAACTTGGTTAAATTGCAATCCAGCGAAAATTTTGCCCGCGACAAACTCTGCGAGATCAGCTTTTTCTTGCTCTGTTAATGTTGGTTGAGGTAGATTATTTTCCATAATAAATTATATTAAAGGATACAAGAATTAAGTCAAGTCAAAAGGATAAGTTTTTTCAAAATTAATGATGGTATATATTTTTGAATGAGGAATAATTATCTTTGGGCGGTAATAAATATTTTCAAGTATATTAATCAAGTCATCTGCGTATATTTTCCTAACCCGAACAATAATATTAGATTGTTCTTGATTGCAGAAAACTTCCTCTCCGAATTTCTCACAAATCTTTATTGGGTCCATTATTTGCAATGTCCTTTTCAAGGAGATCGTTAATTTCTTTAATTTTATTTTTTTTTATATAGTTTGCTGGAGTCAAACCATTTAGTTCTTTTCTTGGGGTTCCTAACCATTTTCCAGCGTTATACAAAGAAAAATTTTCGGAAATTTTTAGCATTAAATCGATCTTATTCATAAAATATCTGATATATTATAATGTATTTATCTTTTTTTTAAAAGTATTATTTAAATATATATTGCAAAGTGTAATATATTTATATGGCTAGAAAAAAACCTACTAAAACAAGCGAAGAGGAAATTATATTAGATAAAAACTTTAATGGATTAACCTCTAAATTTCATGTTCATTCAAAAAATCTAACAAACAAGCAAAGAAATTTTGTAGAAATTGCGACCAGCCCAGATACCAATATTGTTTTTTGTGCTGGACCCGCAGGGACAACAAAGACTTATGTTGCTGTTTATTCTGCTTTAAGGTATTTAAGCGTAGATACTGATTTAGATTTATATTATGTCAGGACCGTAGTTGAGAGTGCTGAAAGAGGTCTTGGTGCATTACCTGGAGACATAGACGAGAAATTTAACCCTTATATGGCTCCACTGGATGATAAGCTTAGGGAAATGGTAAGGCCGACAATTATACCAGAGCTTATTAAAAAGAGGCGTATCGAAGCTATGCCTATTAATTATTTAAGAGGAGCAAGCTGGACCAATAAAATTGTTGTGGCCGATGAAGCCCAAAACTTTACTTTTAAAGAGCTAACGACTCTGGTAACAAGACTAGGAGAAGGTAGCAAGCTATTTATTTGCGGAGATTTCTTACAATCAGATATTAACGGCAAAACAGGATTTAAAAAAATGTATGATTTATTTGATGACGACCAAAGCAAAGAAAAAGGCATATATACATTTGAATTTACAGTAGATGATATCAAAAGAAGTAAAATCTTAAGTTTTGTTATAAACAAAATAGAAAAATGCAATTAATTATTGTGTACATAGCATGTAAATATGGAAATAATTATTGCAGCAATAATTGGGGCGTTCTCGACAATAGCAACGGTATATTTAAAAATTTTTTTAAACGAACAATCTGAGCATACTAAACTCAAAAAGCATACAGAACAAAACGATGATGTTTACAAAGCCCTTGAATACACAAAGGAAAAGTTAGAGTCCGACAGGGTTGTAGTGTATGAATTTCATAATGGGGACGTTTATTATTCTGGAGGTTCTCAGCAAAAATTTAGCAATACATACGAGGTTTTGGCGCATGGAATCAGTTCAGAGCTTAAAAATCAACAAAACTTAAGGGTATCTTCTTTTAATAGGTTTATAAAGCCTTTAATTGATGAAGATGATTATGGATTTTGGGACATAAACCAAGTAGAAGATATAATTACTAAAACTTTTTTTGAAGATCAGGGCACAAAAAGTACTTATTGTGTACCAATAAAATTATTAAGTGGTAAAATCATTGGAATACTAGGCGTAGACTACGTTAAGGAACCAAAAAAGCTAACAAACACTCAGAAGGCTTTTGTTAAAAATCAGTCTTGCATTATATCTGGATATTTAAAAACTTAATTTTTTTTTTATAATATATCATGAACGTAGATTACTGTACTCATTGTGGTTATAAAAATACATACGTGGGAATCGCTCCTACATATTGTGGAGGATGCGGTAAGCAATTAAATTCATCTATTGCAAGCAGATCAAACACAACTAATAAAAAAATAACTCAAACAAAATTAAGTGTTGCAGTTGCTGAAGAGTATGAACGTATTCCTGATATTAGAGAACTGGAATATAAAATCGAAGGAATGCATTATGATAAACTTAAGCTGTCAGACGTTATGAGGCAAAAACCTTCAGAAAATAAAATCAAACGATCTTCAGGGGCTAAAAGCAATCAATTAAATAACAAGAAAGACGTACTCAAAGAGAGCATAGAAATCTGCAAAAGCGCAAGAATTCAACCTCCTTCAGAAATTGAGTAAATCTAAATTAACTTATGCGGATAAATCTGAAATAATAAACCGCGAATTGCAAAAAAGAAGCCATAAATGGTTTCTTGATTCTGTGACATGGATGGATTATGAAGATGTATGTCAAATAATTAGAATACATATAAGCAATAAATGGGATCAATGGGATCAATCCAGACCACTAGAACCATGGTTAAATAAAATTATTTCAAACCAAATAAAAAACATACTTAGAAATAATTATGGTAATTATGTTAGACCTTGTTTGAATTGTCCATTTAATTATGACATCTCAACAAACGACGAGCTTAGTGGGCTTTGTAGTTTTACTTCTAATAAGATTCAGTCTAGCGAATGTCCCTTGTATGAAAAATGGGAAAAGAAAAAAAAGGATGCATATAATACTAAAATGGTTCTCACTATAGAAAACCACCAGAAAGAAGCCTCTATATTACCAGAAGAAACGTTTTCTGAATTGGACGAATCAATTAAAAGAATTAATAAATATATGAAAGAGGTCTTAACTGAGAAGCAATATAAAGCATACGATATGTTATGCATAAAAAACATGACAGATCAACAGGTTGCTGAACAGCTAGGATTTAAAACTTCTGAACAAGGAAAATCGGCAGGTTACAAACAAATCCGTAATTTAAAAAAAATGTTTAAAGAAAAGGTTCAAAAAATCATTAGAACACAAGATATAATTATTAATGACGATGGAAATAGAACTTACTGAAGAACAAAAGCAAACTATTGGAGATAATTATAAAAAAATACCTGATCTAATAGAGCTAACTAGAAAAGTATTCAATAATGAGTCTTTAGACGGCAGAACCAAGGAGGGCAAGCTTGTACGTCAATATTTAATTGAATGCGGCTTTCAGTACAATACTACAAAAAAGAAAAAAGTTAAAAACATCATATTAACAGATGAACAAAAAGAATTTATAGAAGCATCTGCAAAAGATAATATGAATGCATTTCAAATTGCATCAATCATATGGGCGGAAGGTAATATTACCCCATTAAGCAAAGAGACATTAGTAGTAGCAGATTATATAAAAAGCAATAAGCCCAATTTATTAAGAATAGAAGATTCTGCACTGGGAGAAGAATACCAACCTCCTAAAACACTTTCTGAAGTCGTCAAGTTAATTAATGATTATGCTTTGACTGAGTTAGTGATCAGTAGATTACCCCTCAAAGAAAAAAAGTACGCAGAGTCTATGCTGAAGTTCCTTTCTACGCATCGATTGTTACAAGTCATCAATAATTATACGGACAACACAGATAGAAAATTATTTGAAGCAGAATTCATTCGTACTACTTGGGACAAACCAGATTTAACTGCAGATGAAATTAACTTATATATCAATGTATGTATAGACTATGTCAATCTAAAGAATATAAGCAAAGCTATGGAAAAATTAAATAGAATGTTCCATGAAGCAGAAGATCAAAGAGATATGACAGTAAGACTAGCTGAATTATTAAAAACAAAAAGCGACGAATACAATCAATGTGAAAAAAGAATGGAGTCGCTCATCAACCGTTTAAACGGTGATAGAGCGTTAAGGATAAAAGGCAGAAAAGAAGAGAATGCATCTATTCTTTCTTTAGTAGAATTATTTCAGGATGAAAAAGAGCGTGAACTTATGCTAAAAATGGCAAACATGCAAAAAGAAGCTGTAAAAGAAGAAGCCGCACGAATTGAATCAATGCCCGCTTGGAAAGCTCGTGTGCTTGGTATTAGACGCGAAGATATAATATGATTGATCCGCTCCAGCCAAACCTTTATTGCAAAATCTGTAGTGAAAAATTTCAAACAGAAAGATCACTGCATACCCATTTAAAAAAACATAAATTAACAATCGCAGAATATTATTGTAAAGAATACCCAAGAATAAACAAACTAACGGGAGACCCCCTTCCTTTTAAAAATAAATTTGATTATTTTACAAAAGATTTTACTAGCCGCGATCAAATGAATAAATGGATAGAAAGATCTCCCGAAGACGAAGTCAAGGAGTATATTCTTAACCAATTAAACTTTCGGATTAAAAATAAAAAATTGAGATACGCTCCTTTTCATATTGAATTAGAAATGATGAAATTGCCTTGTCTTGATATTTTTATTAAATATTTTGGAAGTTATTCTAATGCTTGTAGTAAGATTGGGGTTGAGCCTTTGTTTAAAAGAGGACTAAGGTCTCCAGAACAATTTTTTGAGAAAAACAAAAAATTTAAAAACGTTTTTATATATATTGACACAAGAGAGCAGAAGCCACTTAGTTTTAGAAATTCTAAGAAAATGAAACTAGATTTTGGTGACTATACAACGAGGGGTGATGACTATACATATACTTATATAGATAGAAAAAGCGAGTCAGATTTTAAGGGTACATTAAGTCAAGGGCTAGATAGATTTAAAGAAGAGTTAGAGAGGGCTAAAACTTTTAAAAGCTTTCTGTATGTTGTCGTAGAGAGCGACATAAAGAAGATACAAAAAAACAATATTTTCGGGCCTCACAAATCAAACCTAGAATATATATTTCATAATTTAAGAAATTTGACTCATGAGTATAGTGGGGTCTGTCAATTTCTTTTTACAAGCAATAGAACAAATTCTGAAATTATTATACCAAAACTACTTGTTGCTGGCAAAAAATTATGGAATGTTGATCTTCAATATTTTATTGATAAATATGGAATTGGAAGTGAAGCATAAGAAAACTAAGAAAATTTACAAATGCCTACCTGGGTTTATTAATATACTTAAAGACTGGAGGTTTATTGTAGGAGATGGATCACACGAGAAGCATCAAAACATGAAAGACTATGATATCTATATTGCTAAAGAAGAATTATGGATAGACCTAATATATGCATATCAAGAAGGCTTCCTTGAGCCTAGCGAGTTAAGGAGTTGGTTATGAGCTGGGAGGTTGGCGTACAAAAATATCAAAAAAATGATGCAAACGAGAGAATTGCAGCAGAGCAGGGGTTTATTGGAGAAAAGAAAGCGAAACTCCTTCTTTATGAATTTTTAAGAGAAAATACTACATTTGCAGTAGATCTTTTGAGTGGAGTAAAATTATTTCCATTTCAACATATGAGCATTAAAGCTATGATGGAGACAGATTACTTTTTAGGCGTGTGGTCACGGGGTATGTCGAAATCGTTCACGACTGCTATTTTTGCATTTTTAGATGCTATTTTAAACCAAGGTGTCGAAATAGGAATCCTATCTAAGTCATTTAGACAGGCTAAAATGATTTTTAGAAAAATTGAAGATATTGCTGCCAAACCCGAAGCTAAATACTTAGCTCAATGTATAACTCGCAAATCTAAACAGAACGATCAATGGACATTGGAATTCGGCCAAAGTAAAATTCATGCATTACCTCTCGGAGATGGAGAAAAGCTTCGGGGTTTTCGTTTTCATAGAATTATTATTGATGAATTCTTACTCATGCCTGAAAGAGTATATAATGAGGTTATCGTACCTTTCTTATCTGTTGTGCAAAATCCAACTCAACGAGAAGATGTATACAAATTAGAGTCACAGCTTATAGATCAAGGCAAAATGAAAGAAGAAGATAGGCATAAATGGCCAAACAATAAACTGATAGCATTATCTTCTGCTTCCTATAAGTTTGAATATATGTATAAATTATATCAAGAATTTGAGAATTTAATTCATGGATATATAAAAGAAGAAGAAAATCCATATGGTGAAAATGCGAGAAGGGTAATTATGCATTTTTCTTATGATTGTGCGCCCAAAGCTCTTTATGATCAAAATTTAATTAATCAAGCTAAAGCTTCCATGAGTCAATCTCAGTTTGATAGAGAGTTTGGCGCAGTATTCACTGATGATAGTTCTGGTTATTTCAAGACATCTACCATGGTCAAATGCACTGTAGCAGATGGAGATACTCCAAGTGTTGAAATCGCTGGAGACCCTAATGCAAAATATATTTTAGCTTTTGACCCTAGTTGGGCAGAGACGGAAAGTAGTGATGATTTTGCTATGCAGGTTTTAAAACTAAGCGATTCAAATGATAGATCTATTTTAGTACATAGTTATGCTTTAGCTGGCTCCAAACTAAAGGATCATATAAATTATTTTCATTATTTATTAAATAGTTTTAATATCGTAGCTATAGTAGGTGACTATAATGGTGGGGTGCAATTTATAAATTCAGTAAACGAAAGTCAGTTATTTAAAGAAAGTAAAATTAAAATTGAAACAATTGACACAAAGTTTGATGATATGACAAAATACAATGAATCATTAGTTGATGCCAAAAAACAATATCAACAAGGTAAAATTTGTTATTTAAGAACCCCATCTTCAAATTGGATTAGGCAAGCAAATGAAATGCTGCAAAAAAACTTTGATCATAAAAAATTATGGTTTGCGTCCAGGGCTATTAATGATGAATATCACTTGCAAAGAAAAAAAAGAATCCCAATCAATGATATAAAATATTTAACTGAAAAAGCTGATTCTAATGCTGTTATTATGGATAAGGACGCCAAAATGATAGATTTCCTTGAGCATCAACATGATATGATGAACCTAACAAAAGCAGAGTGCGCTTTAATTCAAATCAAAACCTCTCCACAAGGAACCCAAACTTTTGACTTGCCCGATAATTTAAAAAGACAAACTGGGCCAAATAAACCAAGAAAAGACTCGTATTCAGCTTTAGTCTTAGGTAATTGGATGGTACAGGTTTATTACGACATGATGTCTGCGGAATCAAAACCTATATATTCTGGATTCACCCCAATGTTTATTAGATAGTATTATGTCTGCACAAGAAGTTATATATCAACTCAGAAGAGAGATTGCCGAAAAAGATTTATTAATTCAAAATTTGAAAAAGCAAATTGAATCAATAAAAAATCAAAAAGCTAAAAAGTAAATAAAAGTTGAAAAGTTAACTTTTAACTTTTAAAAAAGTCGTGTATAATACTATATGGCAAGAAAATATATTAAGCGATCAGATTATTGGGACAAATTTAATAAAGCAAGCGAAAAGAAGTCTTTGGAAGATTTGTATGATGCAAACCAAAACTGGGAACCGTCATTTGAAGGTTCGGCGTATTACACAAGTAAGGCTGCAAAATATAATCGAAATACTATCGGCGGCTTAAATACAACTAGTAGGCAGAATGCAGCTGGAAGTAGACCAATTTTAGATAAATATATAAATATAGCAGAAGGATCTTTGCCATATAATTATAGAGACGCTGGATACGTGGATATCCAAGATGCTATACAGCTGTGCCAAAAAGCTTATGCAAATGTCGCTATATTTAGAAATACTATTGATGTAATGTCTGAATTTTCAAATTCTAATATTTATCTTGAAGGGGGCAATGAGAAAGTTAATAAATTTGTTTATAAATGGTTAGAAAAGATTAAAATTTGGCAAATCAAAGATCAGTACTTTCGTGAATATTATAGAAGCGGTAATATTTTTATATATAGGATAGATGGTAAGTATTCCCATGAAGATATTAAAAAAATGCAAACCATATATGGAGCAAATAATAAATATATAGACAGCGGTAAAATTCCCATTATGTATACGTTTTTAAATCCATATGATATAATCGCAAAAAGAGCATTAAGCTTTAGTAAATCTGGAGGTAGTTATGGAAACTATGCTAAAATCCTATCAGAATATGAAATAGAATCATTGAGAGATCCTAAGACTGATTATGATAAAGAGGTTTTTGATGCCTTGGAGCCAGAGATTAAAAAAAGAATTAAAAATAACGGCTGGACTCAGGACGGGATTACAATTAGCCTTGATGCAAAAAGATTAATATATTCTTTTTATAAAAAACAAGACTACGAACCATTTGCCATGCCTTTTGGCTTCCCTATACTTGATGATTTAAATTGGAAGATAGAATTAAAGAAGATTGATCAAGCGATAGTTAAAACTGTTGAGAATGTAATATTATTGATTACAATGGGTTCTGAGCCAGACAAGGGTGGAATTAATCCCAATAACCTAAAGGCTATGCAGAATTTATTTCAAAATGAGAGCATAGGAAGGGTTTTAGTTTCTGATTATACTACAAAAGCTGATTTTGTGATGCCAGATTTAAATAAAGTTCTTGGCTCTGAAAAATATAAGGTGGTTAATGAAGATATTAAAGAAGCTTTGCAAAATGTTATCGTTGGGCATGAAAGGTATAATAATACAGAGGTTAAAGCAAGAATATTTTTAGAAAGGTTAAAAGAGTCTCGAAATGCTTTTTTAAATGATTTTCTTCAACCGCAAATCAAATTATTATGTGAATCTTTAGGTTTTAGAGAGTATCCTATTGCTTCTTTTGAAAATATTGATCTCAAGGATGAGTCTCAATTCCAGAGAGTAACTACTAGATTAATGGAGTTAGGCATCTTAACCCCAGAACAGGGAATCAATGCAATAGAGACGGGAGTTTTCCCAAGCAAAGAAGATATGCCCAAAAGCCAGCAAATCTACAAACAACAAAGAGAAGAAGGGTTTTATAATCCTTTGGTAGGTGGAGTGCCAATGGTAACTCCACCAGAAGGAGAATTAGAAAAAGTTAATTTAAATAATAAAACTCCAGAATCTCCAGGTAGACCTAACGGAACAAAAGGTATCAAGCAAGGCATTGCTAAACAAACCTATAGTAGAAAAAATTTACAAAAAACTATTAAAGATGTAGAAAGTTTTAGATCGTTTATTGAAGCGGAAATTAAAAATAAATTTAACATTAAAAGGCTTAATAAGCAAAAAAAACAACTAATTGATGTATTATGCGAAAATATTGTCATCGCATCTAATCAAGACAACTGGCAAGAGCGGGCAAAGGAGTGTATAAAAGATTTTGACAAAATCGAAAAGCTTTCTGTAATTCCTGAAATAAATGAAATAGCCGCCCACCACCAAGTTAAGCTTTATGAAGCTTCATTATTGTATCACAGTAATAAATAGGAATTTTTATATTTTTTTGTGTAAAAGTGATATATGAAGGATTTTAAATATAAAACTAGTTTTTCTAGTGAAATTTTAAGCTGTTCTGTTTTGGAGTCTAATAAATGGGATTCGTGGAATATTACAAAGGCATCTTTAGATTCCTTAAAGTCTATTATGCCTAAATCTATTGATCTTGATAAAAATATTGATTTATTGGGTGTTGCGTTTAACGCCGCTGTGGTTAATAAATTTAATAAAAATGGAGATGGGATTAGTACAGAAACAGCGTTAGCTATAAAAGATTATTTCATTAATAAACCTACAAACATGGAGCACGACCGACAAAAAGTCGTTGGACATATTGTGGGAAGTTCTTTTAGTAAATTTGGAGATAATGAATTATTAACCGAAGAACAAATAGAATCAGAAAATAAACCTTTTAATATTGCATTGGCAGCTGTAGTATACAAAACAGTAAATCCAGGTTTTGCCGCAGCTCTGGAAATGTCTCAAACAGAAGATTTTGAAGAGACCATATCAGCAAGCTGGGAAATAGGATTTAATGATTATGTTATCGCATTAGGTAGTACAGATTTACAAGAAGCCAAAATCATTTCAGATAAAGAAGAAATGAAGTCTTTTGAAGAATATTTGATATCTAACGGAGGTGATGGTAAGACACGAGATGGACAAAGAGTTTGCCGACTTGTTGTTGGTGAAGTTTATCCATTAGGAATCGGTTTTACCATTAACCCTGCAGCAGAAGTCAATGGAGTAGCGATCATTGATAAGAATGATAATTCTGATATTGATGAAGAAAAAATTAATAAAAATATTTCCCATTTAAACAAATTGAATGTAAACAAGCAAAAAACCAAATCTAAATTAATTATGGAAAACAAAGAACTTATTCAACAACTAGAAGAAATTTTAGACAATAAGCTTTCTAAAAAAGAATATGCTCAAGAAACTATTGCTAGTCTTGCAAAAGTTATTTCTGAGGCCATCAAGGAGAAAAGCGATAATTATGTCGAAGAAAGAAAATCAATAGAAGAAGAAAAAGCCCGCATTGCAGAAGCCGAAGAAAAACTAAAATCTTCCGTTCAAGAAATGGAAGAAAAGCTTGCTTTGGCAGAAGAGCAACTGCAGTCTCTTCAGGCTGAAAAGCAAGAAAGGGAAGCTAAAGCTATTTTTAATTCTAGGATGTCTGAAATTGATGAAATTTACGAACTGAATGATTCAGATCGTCAAATCATCGCCTCAGAACTTTCTGAACTTGATCAATCGGAAGCTGGGTATCAAGCTTTTAAGAAAAAATTAGAAGCTTTGTTGGGACCAAAGGCCAAGGCATTTATTAAAGAACAGGAAGCTATGATGAATCAACGTATTGAAGAAGAAGTAGCCAAAGCTTTAAAAATGAGTAACGCTGAAGAAGTCACGGCAGAGCAAATTAGTCGATCTACTGAAGAACTATTAAATAATGCTGAAGTAGATGAAGAATCTGTACCAAATAATAATGCGCAAGCATCTCAGGAGGGCGGGTTATCAAATCAATTTAAATCGATTTTTAATCGAGATAATGTTAACATTAAATATTAATTAATTATGGCAATTAGAATACTACCATTCAGACAGTATGCCGAACAGGATGTTGTAAATATCTATGCACTTAAAGGTACTGATGTCAATGACAATTTAGCTACCAAAGGTAATGGAGATGCAGGCGTTTTTGTATCGGTTTCTAACGGTAAACTTGATGACGGGCCAGTTACTTATGCTTCAAGTAGCTACCTTGGCAAAACAGATTACCCTTACGTTGGAAGAGATTATTATCCTTCTGTTCAGCTTCGTGCAGGCGCTGCCTCCACAGGCGACAAAGTATTAGGAATGACTCTTAATCAAACCGCTCTTAAAGACGAAAACGGCGAAAAGCTTCTTTATTACCCACAAAAAGCTTTAGAGAATCAAACCGTTCTTTCTGGCCAATCCGTTCCTATTTTAACTCGCGGGATTGTAACCCTTAATGGTTCTGCAGGCGGAGACTTCGGAAATAATGCTTACGTTAATGACTCTAACTGGGCCATTGGTAACGTTGCAATTATTTCTCCAAATAATGATGGCCGTCTTAGCGGTGTCGCTCCTACATCTGACCGTTTACGTGAGTATATCGGTTATGCAGGAGGCCAAGACGGGATTGGAGTTATTCTCGCTACAGGATCAAGAGTAGCTGGTTCTACCGCAGATCAATTTGCTGGTTCTGCAGGTACTACAGGAGCTTATTCAATCGTCAAAATTGACTGTAATTAATAGAAGGAGTTTATTAAAATGACAATTACATTAAAAAGAACAGAAGAACAACTTGAGCTTCTTAAAGCCATGGCTTCTCGTGATCGTAGTATAGCTTATGAAGCTCAAGCTGCGCTTGGCTCCTTTATGGGTCCTATTCTTGCGGAAGTTATTAATAATGCCCCAACTCTAAGTAATTTATTTACTACATTGAGTTTTAACCCTGATGATAATCCAAGCATTCCTCTTGATCTCTACTACGATATCACCGCTGAAGATTATATTACAGTTTACTCCCAATCAATGCCTGGAGGCCTTCCTACTAACCATGTCTCTCCAACAGCTAGCGAACTTAAATTCACTACTTACAATCTTGACAGTGCTGTAAGTTTTGATAAGCGCTACGCTGCTAAAAGTAGACTTGATGTTGTAGGTAAAACCTTCACTCGTATTGCTCAGGAAATACTACTAAAACAAGAGCGCACTTCTGCGAATCTTATTCTTGGAACATTAGCTGATAATAGCGGAAACTTATTAACTTCTAAAATCGCTGGTAGATTTCTTCTTGCGGATCTTAACGCTCTTATCACTAAATCTAAAAGAGTTAATGATTCTTGGTCTGGAGGTACTCCAGCTAACAAAAGAAGCGGAATCACCGATCTCTTAGTTAGTCCTGAAATCATTGAAGAAGTTCGTGGAATGGCTTACAATCCAATTAACAGCAAAACCGCTGATGGCACTGTACCAGCTGCTGGTTCTGATGCTTGGGTTGCCGCTCCAGATGACATTCGTCGTGGACTGTTTAATGATTCTGGCGAAATGACCTCATTCTTTGGGGTAAATTTAATGGAAGTTTATCAACTAGGTCCTTTAGCTGATGGCAACCAATTTACCAAAATCTTCAATGGCCTAAATGCAATGTCACGTAGTGATTTGGTATTAGGCCTTGACCTTAGCCGCGATTCCCTTTTTAAAGGGGTCGTTCTTGATTCTGAAAGTGGTGCAGAGTTTACTCTGACTGCCGATGATCAATACAGCATTCGCCAGCAAAAAATTGGTTATTATGGTTCTATCGAAGAAGGTAGAATGGTTCTTGATAAAAGAGCAATCTTCGGTATAGAAGTTTAAAATATTCATATATTAATAATAGAGCCGTCTCCCTGCTGGGAGGCGGCTTTTTATTTTCTATAGGCTTGAAATTTTGTGTACTAAATTTTATTATTATATACTTTATTTAAATTAAAGGATGAAAGGTTAAAATTATGGAACAAAAAAATAAACAAGGTCGGGGAAGACCACAAAAAAATCAAAAAAAGCTTGAAAAATTACATCAAGCTCATGGAATGGATGAAAGAATTAAAAAAGCAAAAGAGCTTGAAGATTTGATTGGCTTGTCTACAATCAATCCATACGGAACAAGTATCGCTTCTGAATTTGAAGCAAGATTAAACGAAATGGCTTTGGTAGATATGCAAGAAATGGCAGTAAGAGCTGGAGTTTTTCCTAATGGCAATAAAACTTCTTTAAAATCAAAATTAATAAAAGGTTTTAATGAATACAATAGGGGTAGCGTTTTAATGAATGCGCCACAACCTATTAAGCTTAATAACAAAGATAGGAAAGCTACAGAAGAGGCTCTTCGTTTAATGCGAGAAGGACTTTAAATGAATGATATTGGAAATCTAGCAACAAGTATTTGGGACAACGAGTTTGGCGATGAAACAGGCGCTCTTCATCGTACTTCTGAAATATCCTCAATTTCTGGATGGTTATCTGCAAATGTAGGACAACTAAATAATTACATATATACTTCATTTAGTGGAGCTTCAGACGGGCAAATGTATCCAGTTGGTAAGTTTCAATTAGAAGAACAAAATATTTTTTCGCAGATATACTTAAGTCATTATTATAAAAAACAATCCAGAAATGCCTTAAGAGGAATTGATGGAAGTTTAAATAATGATATTGATTGGATTAGATTACAAGAAGGAGACAGTTTAATTGTTAGAAGCAATAAAACAGATGTATCAAAAATCTATCGCGACCTGGGTAAAGAGTCGGATGAAAAACTAAAAAATTTAGTATATTATTATAACCTTTATCAGTCAAAGCCCAGACAGGTAGCGGGAAGAGATGGAGATTTTGAAATATCTGGAAAATACTCAAGGTCATTCCCTTATTATAGATAATTTATCATGTCTTCTTTACTGAATAATAATCAAAAAAATCAATTAGAAGATGTATTTACCCATGTTCATGATACCTTTGCTAGAGATATCACTATATATACCGTAAAAAAACAAATATTCGTAGCAACCAATCAGACATATAATGCCTTGTATTCTAGAATCAAGGACGCGACCATAGAAAAAAAAGAGGTTACTTCTACTACAGTCAAGGCTAGAGTGCAATATATCAGCAAGCAATATATAGAATCAGAATATGGACTACAAGCACAGACTAACCTGCCAATATCTGCAGGAGAATTAAGAATCAAACTTGATGAAACTGGTTATACGTCTTTTAAGTTTGCAAATAGAATTGAAATTGATGGAACGGTTTGGTCAATAAAAACAGATGCTTCAAGAATAGGATTATTTAGTCCAAAATTTTATACTTTGTTTTTAGAAAGGGCTAACTAGTGATCATTAATAATCTAAAACTAAAACGTACATTAGCGCAGCAAGTTCCTTCTGTTATTAAAAGAAGAATATTTAATGATTTAGAAAAACAGTTCGAACAAGCAAAGGCAAAATTATTAAAAGATTTTGAAAATCATGCTGTAACTAGAGAATTAAATGAAAAAAATGGAGCCTCTAATATAAGCAATACTTTAGGAGGAGAAGGAAACTTATATTCATTTATTGGATTTAGTGGAGAAGATGCTTTATCTCAATTAAGGGATTTATTAGAAAATGGAATTAAAATTATAAGCAGAAGAACCGATCCAGGTAATTTATCTTTTTCTATAAAAATTTCTATACCTAATGAAAATTCAATATCCGCCGCAACCCCAATGCCTTGGGCTCCAGGAATGAGTTGGGCAGAAGGAATTGAAAAAGGCATATCTGGTCTAGGTAATTATTTAAATAAAAAAACTAGCTCTAGCAGATCTGGGAGTGGCATACAAATAGATTTTAATATTAGAAATCAAACCTTTTCAGGTGTCCCATATTTAACAAAAATACTTGAAGATTTTATCAGAGAACTAGGCAAACTAAAATGAAAGTACAATTTGATCATGAATTACAGTCAAGTTTCTACCTTTGGTTTGATGACAGGGTAACCAGGATGATGTCTGGTATAAAACCAGAAGTAGGAATGTCTTTTGGTTATTACGAAGATACAAATGATATCCCAAGCTCTTTAGATGGATATTACGCACCCTATCGCCAGCTGCTATCGAATGGTGAAGATGTACCAAGCGGAGTTTATATTAATAATGTTTTATATAATCAAGATACAACAACTGCAGGTCAATATTTATTGATTGATCATAATCAAGGAAGGGTAATTTTAGATCCGAATTATTATGGATCAAACTTAAATGTGAGTGGAAATTTTTCTACAAAAGATTTTAATATTTATATGACTAATGAAACAGAAGAAGAGTTATTAATTGAAAATACTTTTATATTAGCTTCTGATAGTAAAACCCAATTGGAAAAAGCTGGGGAATTAAATATTGATCATTATGTTATACCAGCGGCTTTCATAACTATGTCACGATCAGAAAATAAACCTTTTGCGATGGGAGGCTTGGATCAAACTTTATATAATATTAGAACAGTAGTAATTGCTGATAGTAACTATGGATTAGATGCTATGCTTTCTCATTTTAGAGATACGCAAAATTTAACTGTACCATTAGTGCCATATGAAAATTTTCCTTTTGGAGAATATTTTCACATTAAAGAACCTCCTTATACTTATACTGGTTTAGTTAACACTAAGAAGCCAGATATTTGGATACAAAAAGTAAAAACATCGAAACTTTATGATAGAAATAGTGTACTAAACTTAAGTAAAGGCGCAAAAGTTGGATTTATTGATTTTGAATTAAATATTGTAAGATCAACAAAAGTTTGTTCTTGATTTATTATTTAATAAAAAATTTCCTTTTTTGTGTTTGTAGATGTATATGATAGTAAAATTAATTTAAATTAACCTTAAAATTATAATATATTATGGCAAGAAATAGAGTTATTTATCAGAGCGAAGCGTTATTCGTTGGCCCAAAAGCTGGAGGCGAACATACCGCTCATAATGAACTCCATAGAGTTCAAAATATTAGCCACGACATGAGTGCTACACGGACCGATATTTTTGAATTTGGACGTTTGGCTGCTTTAGACAAAGTGATGATCGAGGCACCTACCGTATCTTTAGACTTTGGTTATTTATTAACCAATGGTGAAAATGAAAAAAATATTGGATTAGTTGTCGAGCAACAAACTGCTGGTTATGTTGGTGGGAATTACATGGGAAGCGATACTCTTCCTAATGCTACTAGCGGTATTATAGCAAACCCTGGTGCCGATAACGATGAAAAGAATTATTATGTTGTTACTGTCCCCGAAGGATTGGACGCTGACGACGATGATAGTTATTCCTCAAGCACTAATAATTTCAATTCACGCTCAATTGTTGGTTTTGGTAATGGGGTACTTAGTAATTATAGCATTAACGGTGCTGTTGGTGATTTTGCTTCTGCAAGCGTAAGTATCGAAGCGTTTAACATTTCATTTATTTCTGGACAAGACGCAGCTGTTTCTGCTGCTTGGGTTAGTGGAGACGCAATCCCAACGATCAAAAAAGGTACTAACGGTCTACAGGCTGGTACTTTTGCTTTGCCTGCTCCAAGCACTGGTCAACAAAATGTATTTGCAATTCGTCCTGGAGATATTATTCTTGATTTTGATGTTACTGATTCTAGTGCTGCTTTTAGTGAATTAAGTGTTGGTGGCGCAATTCTTCCTAGCCAAGATCCAGATACCACCCAAGAGGGCGCAGCCGCTCCTGAACCAATGCATCTTCAAAACTTTAGTATTGAAATGCCATTAGCTCGCACGGCTTTAAATCGCTTGGGCAGTACATTTCCATACTATCGCGCTATTGACTTCCCACTAAATGTAACATTAAACTGCAGTGCTTTGCTTGCAGATGTAAGCACTGGTAGTCTTGTAGATATTATGTGTAATGATGCCAAGCGCACTATTGAAGTTGCGTTACGTAACCCTTGTTCAGCTAATGTTGCTGATGGACTTGGTGACATACAATCACGTTTTAGATTAAAAAATGCTCAATTAGTTTCTCAAAACTTCTCTGCCAGTATTGGTGATAATAAAACTGTAGACCTTTCTTTCGAGGCTACGGTTGGTGGTCCAAGTGATTTAAATAATGGATTATTTATTTCTGGTACTGCTAATAATAGCTAATAATATATCACCATTTTAATCTTTAAATTAGATTAAAATATTTAAAGCCCCCGACTTCGGGGGCTTTTTATTTTAAATACAACACATTTTTAATTAATATAATGTGTAATACATATTTATGGGTTACTTTAGGAATAATTATGGAGACCAAGATATTTATATATCTGGTCAAAAATTAAGGGGTGTACAATCTACGGATGCATCTTTTAGTATTCCTTTTGAGCCTATTAAAGTAGCAGGGGTTGGCTATTTAGATAATACAATAAATTCCAATCTAGAAGGGTCTGTTAGTGTTAATAGGTATGTTGTCTCTAATGAAGATCCAATTACTGGATTTTTTACACAGCCAATATCTGGGCATTTGCGATATGGGACTGGAAATAACCCTCTTATTTTTTCTTTTCATAGAGGTCAAATAAATTCTTATTCTTCTTCGTGTAGTGTAGGCGGAGTCCCAGAGCTAAATTTTGAAATATCAGCTTATGGTAATATTGGATCTGGTGTTTCTACAGGAATTGAGCAGCCTAATAATGAAACTATTGCAATAGCCAGACCAGGGGATATTATTTTTGAAGGAGTTTCTGGGCAGTCTACAAACAGGATACAATCTTACAATTATGAAATATCAGTACCAAGAACTCCTATTTATGTTTTAGGATCGGGATTTGAGCCAGCTTACTTTAATATAGATTATCCAATCGAAATTAATTTAAGTTTTGATATGGATGTGGACGATTTGCAGTCGGAAGATATGCATGACCTAGTATGCAACCAGCCAAAGAACGACATCTCTATTACATTAAGCGGGTGCAATCTTAATAATTTTTTAAGAAAATTTATCTTACCTAATCCTATTTTTTTAGGTGTGGATTATAGTAGTTCTATTGATAATGATTTATCGGCTACTATAAGATATAAGTCATATATTAATAATATAAATGATATTGCTCCTTTAATTGGAGGAGGACAAATATTTATTGATGTTAATGTGGTTGGAGGTGGAACGGTTCAATTTGTAGAGTTTTTTGATTAATGGCTAGATATACAATACCATATGGTAAGAACGCCAAATTTAGAATTACTCCTGATCCTGGGAATAAGATTAGTAGTATTATTTTAAATGGTCAAGATTACTCTTTTAAAATAAATCCTCCAAGCACATCAGCAATGGATTTCATTGTTTATAGTGCTAGTTTTAATCAAGTATTAGAAGTAACTTTTACAGAACATGTAACTACAACTGCAAGTCCGACTACAACCTCGGGCCCTACTACAACTGTATCGCCAGCTATCACTACCACTACATCTGCTCCAATTACAGATGGTATTTGTATTGAAAATGTATCTAACGGAGTTCCAAATGGAACTTATCAAAAATCCAGCGAATTATTTTCAGAAAAATCGTATTGGTATAATAACAGCTTATCAACAACATATTATGTTTTATGGTCAAATGAGCATTCTCAATGGGTCATTACAAATATTTTAAGCGATTCTGGTTGGATTTATTATGGGCCAAGTTCCACTCATCCTTGGCAAGGAAATTGGGATATACCAATTATTAGTCAAGAAGAATGTCCTACCACAGCAGTTCCGACCACTACAGCGGTTCCGACCACTACATCGGTTCCAACGACAACAGAGGTTCCGACAACAACAGCGGTTCCAACGACAACAGCGGTTCCAACGACAACAGCGGTTCCGACAACAACAGCGGTTCCGACAACAACAGCGGTTCCGACAACAACAGCGGTTCCAACGACAACAGCGGTTCCAACGACAACAGCGGTTCCGACAACAACAGCGGTTCCAACGACAACAGCGGTTCCAACGACAACAGCGGTTCCAACGACAACAGCGGTTCCGACGACAACAGCGGTTCCGACGACAACAGCGGTTCCAACGACAACAGCGGTTCCGACAACAACAGCGGTTCCGACGACAACGGCGGCTCCTAGCCATTTATGTATTTATTATGTATATAATAGCGGAACGCAGACACTTACTGGTACATTAACTTCTACTGGCTTTGTTAATGGGAAGGTATATTATGAAGTAACTACTTGGCCTTTATCAGGAGATAATCCTTACATGTATTGGAGTTCAATAAATAGCAAATGGTATATAGCCAGCAGCACAAATCCATCAGATGTAGACTATGAAGAATATGCAGAAATAAGTAGTGCTAACCCTTATGGAAACTGGACTATTAGTACTGGGGATATAAATAGCATTAATACTTATGAAGGAATTTGTGCCACAGCGGCTCCAACAACTACAGCTGTTCCGACGACTACCACAGTAGTTCCGACTACTACTACAGTAGTTCCGACGACTACAGCGGTTCCAGGAACTACAGCTGTTCCGACGACTACCACAGTAGTTCCGACTACTACTACAGTAGTTCCGACGACTACAGCGGTTCCAGGAACTACAGCAACACCAGTCTATCCTTGTGTTTCTGGTGGAAATTCAAACGCAAACGGAACTTATAATCCTGATGGTACTTATAATGGGAAAACCTATTGGTATAATGGTAGTTACTATATTTATTGGGCTGGCGGCGGTAATTATTGGTATATTGCCGATTCTCTAGGTTCTGGAACTCCATATGATAGTAGCGCTTATGATTTTGATCCATGGAACAATAGTTGGGGTTTCATCAGTGTAGATGAAAACTGCCCAACAACTACAGCAACTCCGACGACAACAACAGCAATTCCGACAACAACAGCAGCTCCGACAACAGTAGCTCCGATAACAACAGCAGCTCCGACAACTACACCAGCTCCGACGACAACTACTACAGCGGCTCCAACAGAAATTGCAGAGAGATTATGTGTAAGATATTCGAGCATTGATTATTTTAGCAAATCTATTCTTTGCGAGGAAGGAGAAGATAATATTTCGAATGGAGTTTACTGGGCTATGCTTGGCGCAGAGGGACTTTATGAATTGGTAAGAGACAATGAATTGAATATTATATACTATAATGGTAAGCCTTATTACCAAAGGTACATGTATCCATATGAAAAATGTAGCCCTTGCAAATATGAAAAAACTACTCCTTCAGGCACTGCCACTACCATTATACCAGGACCAACTATCAATCCTAACAATGATCCAAATTGTCCGTATTCAACTGCAACTCCTGGCCCAACTGCAACTCCTGGACCAACTACAACTCCTGGACCAACTACAACTGCGGGTCCGACAACCACAGTAGCTCCATGTGACTTATATATTTATTATGAAAATGGTTTGTGGAATATAGCTCCAGTACTTGGAAATCTCGCGAGTTTTGGCGATACTGTATATTCAGATGATTCTTATTATAAATCATACAATCCAGGACTTCCAGCTTCGGAAGATTATCCTTGGCTTGTAGGTATGGGAGAAACAAGTTTATATAATCAGTATACCATAATTGCAGATACTCAAAATGACTGGAATGATTGCGTGGGCGAGGTAGAGTATGTAGAATCAATACAAGGAGGTTTGGATTGTGTCGAGTGCGAGCCACCAACGACCACGCCAACTCCAACCACATCAACTCCAATAATTACACCAACAACTACATCAACCCCATAACATTTTTTAGATTTTACAAAAAGAAATATTTAACATAAATTATGAAAATCCCTTATACAGTATGGGCAGAAGTAAATGGAAGATTTCGACACCCATTTGCCTCAGATGTTGGAAGATTCCAAGAATATGTTGAAGAAAGCTATAAAAGACCATTAATATCTGGGTCTGAACCTCACAGAAGTCGATGGAATCCTAATAATTGTATATATTATGGACTAGGAGAGCCAAGAAGTAATATTGGAGATAAATTATTTTTTAATGAAAATAAGGGGTGCTGGCAGTTTGAGGGCAAATTTTACGAAAGCCATGGATATAAAGAGATTTATACAGGAGAACCTGATTGTGATATTTTTGGAAAATATTGGTTAGATAAAACTGAAACAGATGCACAACACGATAACCCAGAAGCATTTTATGAATATGATAATCATTATCCTTGTAAGTTTGCAACAATATCTAAATGTTCACAAGCTGAGGTGCCTGAAGATAAATTTGTAATTTGTAGTATAGCTGGCTGTGATTGCAGTTATGATGATGTCTCAGTTGAGTGCAAAGCTAATGCTTGGCCAGTTTCAATGTCATTTACTGGGGCATCTTTTCTAAATAATACTACTAGTGTATCTACTGGTACTTATTCTGTAAATAAAGATTATGAAACAAGGTTTACAATAGGAGATTCTTTTACTGGAGATTGTGAGACTATCAGTGCTTGTAATAATTGGTCTGGAGAATGTGATGTTGTGCAGTGTTGTTCATGGACTGGGAAAGCTACTATTAATCACGGCACAGGAGCTCCCCCATGGCTTGATATTTCTATACGATTTAAATCTCATAAAATTTCTGATTATCATGATAGAGGCGATCAGTTTCCTTCCGATAATCCAGTATCTAAATATATTCCAAGTCGATTTGGTTGGGAATGGAGTATTTTTGGTGTCGAAGAAATTGACACTCCCCCAGATGGTGTAATTTTCTTTACTGGAAGTAAAAATATTTGGCAATGCCCAGACGTTGAAGAATCTAATGACCCACTTACAGAATATCAAGGATGTGGCTTTTATGGTAAGAATACCAGCTTAGTATACGCGGCGCAGGTTGATGATGGTGGTGGAGTTGTGAATTTTTACAGTCTTAAACTAACACTAGGAGGCGAGGGCATGCCTAAGATAGAAAACTGCTGTTATGATGTAGATGGGCGGGATATAGAAGGATTTGGTGCGGTTGATGAAGCTGGTCGGCCATGTACTGACAATAGAAAATATGCAGATAGTATTTATTATAATAAGGCTGCCATGGCTACATTTTGCCAAGTAGGATTAATGGGGCCGAGCGATATTAATGAAGCGGGAACGTATTGGGCTATTTCAAATATATTAGGATCTAATAGTCCAGATGATTATAGTACAGAAGATGGAGATCCGTGGAGCCCTAATACTTGGACCTGTATAAGTGTTGAGGAACATGCCTGTGCAACAACAACAACGAACCCATTAGCAACAACATTAGCCCCAACAACAGTAACGGCAACAACGACAGTGGGTCCATGTTTTGGGGTTTCTGATATTTGTGTTACTGATGCAAAAGAAGTAAATATGCTTGGAACATATGTATGTCAAGGAATTTATAATGGTAAAAATTATTGGTATAATGGCCAGTATTATATTTATTGGATTACCCTGCCAACTACAACTACAACCGCATCACCAACCACAACTACAACTGCGGGACCAACTCCAATTCCTGGACCAACTACAACTGCGGGACCGACCCCAACTCCTGGACCAACTACAACTCCTGGACCAACTACAACTGCGGGACCAACTACGACTATAGAACCAACTACAACTGCGGGACCAACTACGACTATAAGACCAACCGTGGCCCCAGAGACACCTATATGTTTTTATGATGCAACTTCATTAGTTGTAACGTTATATAAAGTTGAAAACTCCTATGGAGAAGATTATTTAATTAACAATAAACCATTTTGGATGGGGTATAATCCAATCAACAGGATTTCATATGTACTTTATTATAATGAGCTTGACTATTGGGTATTAAGAGACGGACTAACAATAAGTAATACTACTTATGCAATTTCTGACGATACGGGTATTTCCCATCCTATAGCTGTAAGCAGTTGGAGTTCAACTGAATTTAATGATCCAGACTTACAAAACGGTCCGTGTCCTACCTATCCTCCAGTAACTACTACAGTTGCTCCAACAACCACACCAGCTCCAACAACCACACCAGCTCCAACAACCACACCAGCTCCAACAACCACACCAGCTCCAACAACTACAGCAGCTCCAACAACTACAGCTACTCCAACGACCACTACAGCTGGGCCATTCGGAACTACTGATGTAGACTTGTGTGTCGATTATAATGGTGGTGGTAGTGAAACGTATGAAGTTTATTCTACTCATAATGGTAAAAATTTATGGAGGGGATCAGTCTTGACTACTAGATATTTATATTGGTCAAATACTAATAATAGATGGCAAATTGGAACAGGCACTACTGATTATAGTTTCGGATATTCACAATCATATCAATTTGATGAGCCATGGAATGTTACTTGGACTAGCGTTTCTGTTTCTGAGGGATCTTGCTAATAACTAAAATTATAATTTATCATGCCAACAAAGTTTGAAAACTGTCCAATAATATTGAAACCTCAAGTCAAAATCACTGACTCATTTGAGGATATTTTTATTATGGCTAATTCTATTACGATAAATGACCAATTACCTATTGCGCAGATTCGAAGGTTAGGTAGAGAAGGCGCTTATGCTGGAAGAGCAGAATCTCCTGTACAAGGTCAGCTGTCTATAGATTTTGTATATGGAGAAATGTCTGTATTTGTAGATGGAGTAAAAATTTACAGTCCATCAAAATCTTGGTTTGATAATTTAACTGGAAAAGTGGAATATATTGATGCGTTTATAGGTCCATATCAATTTTCCAGCGGACTATTAACAGATTTTTCTTTTTCTTCTGAGCCTAATTCAATAGTTAATACAAGTATTGGCTTTGTATTTTATAATTCTGAGTTGTCAAAATTAGATTCCCCAGTTATTGAACAACAATATTTTTCTGGAGTTGGACATGGGGTTTATTCTAGTGGAGACTTTTCAGATCCAACGATTGGGTCAAATCAAAACTCGTTTTCGTTTTCTTATAATCTTTCCCAAGGATTTGAACCCGTCAGATATGCTGGTCAAGTTTCTCCTGCGATTATAAAAAGAACCGATGGAGAGATTACATTTAACATACAGGGAGATGATTTAGCTAATGGATTAACCACATCCCCAGATTCCTTATGCAAGGATAGAATTAATGAAGCTAATTTTTTTATCACTGGATTATGTAATAACAATTTTGGTGATAAATATACAGTAAAGGGATACATTCAAGATAGGGAAATTTCAATTGTCGAAGGAGATATAGTTAGGGGTAGTCTAAAAATAATAGATTATTTTTAATAAAATATTATAATATGATATGGATATAAAACCAAAAGACGTATTGGTTTTTCAGGTTAAAAGGGACTTCATAAATTTATACAAAAGTTTTCTTTTTATACTTGAGGATATAGAGAAAGAACATCAAATCGCATTCAGTAAAATAAAAAGACAGTTACCTCAATTTAAAGATGCAATAGAATGCGCAGATTACTTAGATGAATCAAAAATGGAATATCTAAGAAAAAAGGTTTTAGATTTAGGAAATGGTTCTATCCGTCATTTAATAAATGAATTGGAAAAATATGATATTGATTTTAATATAAAAATTAATTAAGGTTAAAAGGATATAAAAATGGCAAAAAAAGAATTATATAGTTTCACGATTGAAATTGAACAAGAGACTGAAAAAGAAATTCAAGTCGAAAAAGAAGTTGAGGTCGAAAAAGAAGTTGAAGTTGAAAAGCGTAGAAAAAACAAACAAACCAACAAGTTTGAATCTTATGTTACAACTCAAATTAAAAAAGTAAAAGAAAAACAGATTGTCTCAGAAATACGAACAGAGATTAAAAAAATTCCAGTAAAAATTTCAATCAAGAAGCCGACAAGATCTCAACTGGAGGACGGTGATATGTTTTATAGCGTATGGCTAAACAAATTTATTAAAATGGGATTACTAACTAGATCCATGCTTGCGAAACAACATGTTGATCTCGGTGGTACTTTAAATGAAGAAGAAAAGCAGAAATATGCACAGCTATATGTAAAGCTTTATGAGAAACAGATGACCGTGCAAAAGCTTGGTATTCTCTCTGAGACAGAAATGACTAATGATCAAAAGGAAAGATTAAATAATGCAGTCTATGAGCTTGGCGTTATTAGAAAAGAATTAACCGATTTCGAAACTGTGCAGGCAGCAATGTTTGAACATACAGCTGATATTAAAGCTAGAAATAAAACTATTACTTGGTATCTCATGCATCTAGCTCAGTATCAAATTGGAGATGAAGATTCCAGCGAAGTTCAAAACATGTTTCAAGGAAAAGAATTTGAAGATAAATATGCTTCTTACCAACAAAAAGATGAAGATGAAGATGAAATTTATATGAAAAGCATTGATCGATTAAGCTCTATTGTTACTATCTGGTATATGAGTGGCGTTCAAAAGCAAGAAGATTTCGATTCTTTATTAGAGCAAGTTGAAGAAGAATCAATGGTTTATGTCTAACCCTACAGAGCTTGAGCTTAGGAAAATTTTCCTAAGCATAGCGCAGGGATATAGTACTTCGATTTATGAATCAAAAACTGTATTTATTAAACATTTTAATTTATTTGACCAACAAAAATTAGATGACGCTTATGAAATAAAGCTTCAAAAATTAATTAAGCAGGGCATTCAAACAAAGGAAGAATTGTTACAAGAATTAATTGAGCAAGGAAAATGGTCCGCAGAAAAAGAAAGCGAAATCCAAAATAAAGAAAACTTTCTTAAAAACTTAATAAAAACAAAAGAATCTTTGATTCTCCCATCTCAAATTGAGCAGCTAAAAGATAAAATAGAAAAAGAAAAAAAAGTTATTGAAGAGCTTCGGGAAGAAAAAACTTCATTATTATCTAATAGCGCCGAATCTTTTGCAGGCAGATATCTCAATGATGAGAACGTATTTAATTCTTTTTTTAGTGACGGCCAATTAAAAAACACATTATTCACAAGAGAAGAATTTGATGAATTGGATCGAAAGGAGATCTATTCATTAGTAAGAATATATAACAAAGAGCTTGGTTCTATTTCTTTAAGTAATATAAAACATCTTGCTTTAAGTGGTTTATTTTCTAATTATTTTAACGTTAGCGAAGAATCTCCTTATAAAATATTTGATAAAAAACCTTTAGATCTAACTTTTTATCAGTTAAATTTAATTACTTATTGTAAGATATTTAAATCTATTTTTAAGAATATACCTGATATTCCAGATGATATTCGAGACAATCCTGATGAATTATTAGAGCTTATAGGTTCTAGCAAGAAAACGAAAGAAAAAATAGAAAAAATCAAAAAAGCAGCGCAGTCAGGCAAACAATCTAGAGCTCAAAGTATTGTAGGGGCAACTAAAAAAGACCTTGAAAAAATAGGAGGAGAAAATTCTTCCGTAATGAGCCCACAGCAGTTTTTAAAAAGTAAAGGTAAAACTTCTTTTTCATTGTTAGATGGCGATTTTAATGTGTAACTACTTTCAAGATGGCTGTTCAAGGAGATATAGGTTTAAGAGTAAGAGCGATTGGATTGCAAGAAGATATTGCTCGACAAGCTAATGCTGCACAAAGAACATTAAATAGAACTAGGATTAATTTATCTCTTGATGATCGTTCCTTCCGTCAACCCCTTGGACGCATTACTGGTGACATGTCGGAGTTTCAAAAGTCTTTGGATGCCTCTACCGCCCGTGTTTTTGCTTTTGGAGCTACAGTTAGTATTATTAATGGAATTGCAGACGGTTTCCGTGCGACAGTTGACGCCGTTATTCAAGTTGAAAAAGCTTTGGCAGATATTAATGTTGTAATGGGACTGAGTGCCGAAGGACTTCAATCTTTTTCTGACAGATTATTTGAGGTTGCTAAAAATACCAGTCAAACTTTTGAAACTGTTGCAAATGCCGCTGTAGAACTTGCAAGACAAGGATTGGGAGCAGAAGAAACTTTACGTAGGGTTAATGATGCCTTGATATTAACTAGACTTTCAGGTTTAGAGTCAGCCAGAGCAGTAGAAGCTTTAACTGCCGTAGTTAATGGATTTAGTAAAGCGGGACTAAATACTTCAGATATTATTAATAGGCTTGCAAATGTTGATGCAGCCTTTGCGGTTAGTTCTAAAGATCTTGCAGACGCCCTTGCTCGTTCTGGAGCGACAGCTCAAGATGCTGGAGTAAGCTTTAATGAACTTTTAGCGGTTATTACCTCCGTCCAGCAACAGACAGCTAGAGGAGGTGCTGTAATAGGAAATGCATTCAAAAGTATATTTACTAGGCTACAAAGAAGTGGAGTTAGGGAAGCATTAGAAGAAATTGGTGTAGCAACAACTGATTCTTTTGGTAATTTTAGGTCTGCTATTGATATACTTAAAGATTATGCAAAAGTTTATGATACTTTAGCTGACGCGCAGCAAGCTTATACCGCAGAACAAATTGCTGGAGTATACCAAATCAATAACCTTAGGGCGTTAATTTCTGATTTGAATAAAGAGTTTTCTATATATGGACAAGCATTAAGCCAAGCGGCAAATACTACAGATGAAGCTGTTCGAAGAAATGAAGAATTAAATAAGACATTTGCTGCTATGGCAGTTCAGGCTGGACAAAGTTTAACTCAATTGGCTCAAGCTTTTGGAGAGTTAAGTCTAGAACCTGCAATGGAAAAGGTTTTAGGAATAATACAGACGGTTGTTGACTCAATGAATTCTATGCTTGGAGAAGGAGATGGAGACAGTTTAATGTCAAAATTTTTCAAAGGAATGGGGCATTTTATTTCTGGCCCAGGACTAGCTTTAGTATCAGCAGCTTTCGGCAAATTATTTATGGTTGTCGTTAAGCATGGTATGGAAGCACTCAAGGAAATGTTTAAGATATCAAGCGAAGCTCAAAGACAGAAAGCTTTGCAAGAGTCGATTTTAAATATTTTAATGAAGGATGAACAGGCTTATAGAAAAATTACTTCTGCCGCTGGAGATCAAAATCGTCAAGCTCAAATACTTTTAGGGATTATTAGGCAAATAAATTCTGAATATGCAACTCAGCAACAATTAATTAGTAGCTTAGCAAGATCTCCCGCTCTTCGTGGGATAACTCCTGGACGGCAAGGTTTTACTGGTGTTCGACCACAAACAGGAACTTCAGCAGGGGGTTTCAACCCAGAACAGAAAAAAACTTTCGCAGAGGGAGCAATTCCTGAGATTGAAGCATCTGTTAATGCTGGATACGTAAACACAGTTCAGCCTCAACAAGTTAGGCAAATGAATATTCCTCAAGTTGGGAATATTATGTATAATACTCAAGAAAGAGTAGTAAAGATGCCTAACGTGGCGCAACCATTTATTGTGCCCCCAACTTCTTCTAAAGCCTACCCAGGTTATGCTAATACAGTTAAAGAGAATTTTGGAGAAAAAATGGGCAATATGGTGCTTGGGAGAGCATTTACTCCAGCTCAACGATCTTTTGCCGAAGACTTAAATCCGACTGCTAAATATAATTCAATTATAGAAAAACAATCAGCCAAAGGTTTAGTGCCGAATTATGCAGCTAGAATGATTGGAAGTCGAAAAGATTTTGATGACTTGGGATTAGGGATTGGTAGCAGCATGTCTTTCGAGCGATCTGTTGATAAGAATTATCAAGAATTTATTAAGGCGAATAACTTAAATCAACCTCGCACATCTAAAGAAATGTCTATCGTTGAGGGTGGCAATAGCATAAGACTAAACCAAGATATTGCAAAAATATTAAAAAGTGGAGGGAAAAATCCAGATTTACAATGGGATGGATCAAATTTTAAATCAGGTTATAAATATGAGTTTGATTACGGCGGAAAAACTATAATTGCTACTGGAAAAGAATTTAAAGAGCTTTTTTCAAAATCAGAAAGTGGAAAATATTCAATGCGAAAGGAGAGTGGGCTCGCAAAAGTAGCGCATGATCCAAGCGTCCCACAGGTTCATAAAATAAATGAAGATGTATCAATGTTAGTACCTCTTCCAATGGGCAACGCCGCCACTCAGGAAAATGTTATTATAAGTGGCCAAGAATTACTAAAAACAATTAGCTTAACGGAAGTTGGTAAATTGGGCTTGGTTCCGAAAGGTGAAAACGCAAAAGAAACTGCAGCAAAATTAAAAAACAATTTAATCAATGATACTTTTCAAGTTGGATTTAAAACATCTGGCATACAAGAATTTGATGATAATGTAACCTTAAGGGATGCGATAGATAGAGATATGAGTAATGCCATATCGGGCATAATAAAAAATAACGCAAATAAAGTTTTAGGAAGTAAGTCTAGTACATTCAAACTTAATACTGCTGATATAGATGCGAGGGCCAAGAGTTTAGTGCAACAAAATTCTTCACTTGCTGGATTCTTATTTGAGGAAGTTATTACGTCAGCTATTAATAAATCTTCTGCTTTTGATGAGAAGGATCAATACAGAAGATGGGATTTTAATGCTGGGGACAAGCCAGCATTAAATGAAATTTTTGATAGGGCTGTTGGAGAATTGTCTGACGCAAAAAGAACTCCAAGCCCATTGGCTAAAGTTTCAATTGGTAAAAAAAGTCTTTTTGCTACTCCACAAGGAAATCGAATTTTACGAAAAGCAGTTAATTCAGCAAATGGATTTAGCCCAGATCCTGTAAGTTTTGGCGGAGAAAAGCAATTAAATAAAAATATTAAAAATGCCGCAGAAGGCTTGGTTCCAAATTTTGCAGGGAGAAGCAATGGGTTTACTAGGTATATAAATTACAACAAATATAAAGGAAGGGAGAGCGTAAGAGCGAGTACATTAACCTCTGCACAAAGGGGTGAGAATGCATACAACGATTTTATTAAAACGGGCCGTATTTCTGATGTGATGAATATACCTCATGTGGTTGCCCACGCAGTAAAGGGAACGGGAGGAGGGTGGTCTGCCCTAAAAAAGGATTCAGAATCATTGCGTCGTTTAAAAGAGTTCGATTCTAAGAATCCTGGGTACTTAACTTTTAGCGAAATAACCGAGGGTAATTTGCAGAATA
>Ga0208644_1000079_pt1 | contig 59253 bp, 60 predicted proteins | sample VirMetDEL_Nov_18_FD_184517 | JGI IMG/M metagenome (GOLD analysis project Ga0208644, IMG submission 184517) | Aqueous microbial communities from the Delaware River and Bay under freshwater to marine salinity gradient to study organic matter... | ecosystem: Environmental > Aquatic > Marine >...
TATAACGCTGCACGTCATTAATGATACCACGCCAATCTGGGTACTTTGCGATAATTAGCTGCTTTAGTACTTTTTCATCATACTCAGAAACATCCTCATTCTCAAGAATAAATTTAATTCTCTTGAAGAACTTAGCAGCCAGAGCAGATGTTTCCTTTTTAGGAATAACAAAATTGACTTCAGTACATCTTGACTTAAGTGCAGGAAGAATCTTGTTTACGTAATTGCAAGTAAGAATAAAACCACAATTCTTACTGAACTCTTCCATAAAACCACGAAGAGCTGGTTGTGTTGACTGTGGATTTAGATAGTCAGCCTCATCAAGAATAACAAACTTACGTCCACCTGAAAATGACGCGGTTGATGCATAATCCTGAATGTCTGTTCGAAGTGTATCAATATTTCCACGCATAGATCCATTGATTAGAATATAATCACAACCAACTTCTTCAAGCATGGCCTTGGCGACCGTTGTTTTACCAACACCCTGTGTTCCAGAAAGAATTAAATTAGGCACACCTTTTTCTACAAATGATTCGAAGGTTTTACTCAATTCTTCTGGAAGAATACAGTCTGCAATTTTCTTAGGACGATACTTTTCACACCAAAGAAATTCTTCACTCATAATATAATGACTCCTTACTTACATGTAATCCAATATTTAGCAACTTCGCTTTCAAAGTAAACTGCTTGTTCGTAGACAGTTACTTTATAATCACCGGGTAGGAATGTCAACTTAGAAACATCGAGTACCGCTTCAAACTCTTTATCAGACTCACCAACTGTTTGATTGAACTGATTGGCTGTATTGTTCTTGCGATTTGTAACTTTTGCTGTTACGTTTTCTCCGTCACCAGAAAGAATAAAGTCTTCTGCGTTTAGTGTCCCAGCAGCCTTCTTTGCTTTCGAAAAAACTTTTTCTGATACTGTAAATTCAGCAAGAGGATTTTCAAGTTTCAGATTTTTGTCAGGAGGAGAAATAATAGAGTCTGGATGCGCAAAGAAAAACGTGCCTTTGTTTGATCCATCATTGATAACAGCTTTCTTGTCTTCAATTTCGATTTCATAGTTTTCATCGAATAGACTCAGCATATTTAGAAAAGAGCTGATGTCATAGATACACATCTCACCATCGATACTTTGCTCAATTTCAAACTCTGCAAGAAAGTTCTTTTGTGGAGACATTGTACGAACAATGCTTCCTTCTTTAAGAAAAATGGATGGATTGATTAGTGATGCATTCTTAAGAATTTTAATAGTATCGCCACTCAATTGCATTTTATTAGTCCTTTCGCTTATTTTTAGGAAATTTGATCTGATTTTTGGTCTTTGTTGCCAGATCATCAGCAACATGATAAAACAACATAGCTGTATCTTTGACTCCAAGATGCTGCTTATAAGCATCCGTTGTAGCAGCAAGAATTCCACCAAGAACAGCACTCGTAGCAATGGATTCTTCATTTACCATTGAGTCTAATTCTAATATATTCTCCGCCATGATGTCAATAGTTTGTTTTTTAACTTTTTGGATTTGAAGTTTAATGAGAGCATCTTTACTAACTGGCATATGAGATCTTTTGCTCCTCTTGTTTTAGATTTCTGGGAGATGTGTATTCTTTGAGATCTTCATGAACAGAATTAAGAGCAGACATATAATAATGTCTGATCCATTCATGATCAAGAATAACTCTTTCTGTTTTACCATCGTTTTGAACACCCACAAGAAATTCAATATCACTGATAATATTTTGTTTTTCATGAAAACGCGGTTCAATGACAAATACATTTTTGAGAAGATGACCTTTATCTGCTCTCGCAAAACTGTCTTCGACTGTTTTCTTATAATCATGAGAATGAACAATCATAATAGTGCGGCTGTTCATTTCTTCTACATGATGAGTAGATCTTCCTGTTCTTCGAGCACCCAAATCTATCATATTGAAAGAATGATTTATCATAAAGTCAAAATCGTCAATTGTCTCAAGCATTATTTTCTAACCTCCGCAGCATCAGCAGTTGCGGAAACTCCAACTTGAGCTAAAGCTTCCAGATTACCAGTAAAGTTGTATTTACCAGCATGAGATAATTTCATCCATGGACACATCCAGACTTTAATTCCGATATCTCTTGCCCAACGGCAGAACATGTAATCTTCGGAAAGATATCGATTCGATTTTTCATCAATGACAGTATCAAAGTAAGCCATGATCTGCCGTGTTCCATCAAAGTGTTTCGTGCGCACATGATCTGGCGTATAGAGTTGCTGTGGGTATGCTTCAGCGAATTTCTCAAATACTCGTCTTTGGATCATCATAAATCCAGTTCCGCCTTCAGATACTTCTGCTGGCTCATTAATCTTGATTTCACTAACTCCCTCAACTGGATTAAATACGTGATCACCAACAAAATTCTCAAGTACATTTGGATTTTCGTCGGCAAATCCTTTATCTACAGCTTTCTTGATTTTCTCCCAGGAAATTGTCTTCTTTGGATAGGGTCCACAAACGATATCCTTATCACTATCTGGATCAGCAATAGCAGCCAAAGTCAGAACATCATTAGCATCAAATTGAATATCAGCATCAATGAACATAAGATGGGTCATATCAGAACGAAGAAATTCATCAACTGTATAATTACGTGCGCGCGTAATAAGACTTTCGTTGAAAAGAAAGAACAGTCTCATATCAATTCCATAACGTGTACAGATTGCGGAAAGATCAGCCACAGATTTTGTGTATGTGCCTTCACAAATCCCACCATACATTGGCGTGCCTAAAAAAATCTTTCGTTTTCTAAGTTCTTCTACTGTAATTTCCATTTCCATTATACTACTGCTCCAATTCTATCTCTTGCTTTATTAATTTTAACACGCTGTTTTAGTGCTTGTTGCTTATGATAACGTGTTGCTCTTTTCAAGAAGTCAATGCCATTGATATGGTCATATTCATGCTGAATAACTCTAGCTGTCATTCCAGTAAAACGGCTGGCTTCAGGCTCATTAAATTTGTTTGTCCAACGAAGACGAATACTTTCAGGCCGCTTGATTTTTAAGAATAAACCTGGAAATGATAGACAACCTTCTTCAATATAACATTTCTCTTCAGATTCATCAACTATTTTTGGATTAAAAATCATTCCAACATCACGTGTCTGATGATTTAAAATTGCAAAGACACTATAAGGATATCCAAGTTGATTTGCTGATACTCCAAGAGCCCAGTTCTTTCCATAGAAACAGGACTTGAATGCTTCTTCAAGTTCTTCAATGGGAACCTGTGGATTATCGAAATCAAACGGTTCTGTTGGTTTATAAAGAATTGGATCTTTGGAATCAACTAATTTGGTCATCAATTTCTCTTAGCTTATCAAATATATCTTTGCCAAAAATTTCTTGCATAAGAAATTCATATATGTAACGCCCATTATTAAATCTCCTATGCAAATTCAAGTTCAGTAATACTTTCGTCCCAGACCTCATGACGCTGTGTATTGTTATCCTGTAGAAGCTGAGTTGCTTTCATCATTGGAAGTTGACCTTCAAGATATTTCTTAATCTCTGTTGCCATATCTTTAGCTGTCGTCACTGGAACATTCTGACAGACATGGTTTAAATTGCGTCTAGGATTGAGCAATTCAAAGTCTGAAGGAAGACCCATAATACCCATGCATTCACGGTATGTCAAAAATCTTTCTTCGACTGGGTGAGTCATATTACGTGGAAGATGTCCGACGAAAGCTCCTGTGTAATTTTTAGGTACATAGAGAGCTCTCGTCATGATACCACCACCTGAGTCTAGTTTTTTCTGACGGCGTTCACATTTCTGAGCTTCTTTTTCATTTCCCTGTTCTCGGAAAAACTTAGCTAACTCTGGAAATGTAATTCCTTTTTTCCGAATATATCCAGTCAATTCATATGACTTATCAAGAGATTCCACAAATTCAGCATGTGTCATCCCTGGATGCATTTTGTCCATAATAAAGCAGTAGTATGGATTATCTCGAAGTTGTTTTTCGTTTGTCAGTTCTGTTTGAGTATTTCCTTTGAGATTGGAAAGGAATTCTTTGATTGGAGTATATGGACGAGAATAGTATCCCATGGTAGGAACATGATCTTTCTCTTTCCAAAAGAAATAAAATGAACGTTGTCTATATTGTGGAAGACCATGAAGCAATGATTTTGTCTTATAGACTGTCATTGTATATCCGTTGTCTTTACCGATTTTGTAGATACGATCACGAATTTTCTTGCCGGTATTCCCAGCAAATGTAGGAGCGTTTTCACCCCAGAAGACTCTTGGCTTAATGTTTTCAAGTACATATTCAGCAGTGATAGCCATCCAATCATTTTTTGGATTGTCTGCACCAGAATGATGACTCATAGTACTGAGCCCTGCGCATGGGCAAACAGTAGATACAACGTCAACCTCTTTTAGTTTTCTTGGAGGATCATCACCGTCAATGACTCGATACGGAATATCCAATGCTTTCCAGTTATTGTAGTAATTGATTAAGTGAGAGTCATTTGCTCCAAATGCTTCATATGATGCAATCCATTCTGGAGTTGAACCATAAACTTCATCTGATGCTAAAGAAATTCCACCAATAAGAGGGATGACACTTGCGTGTGTTATCATTCAAACATTCCTTCCAGAGTTTTTACTGGCTCTTTTTTACTTGATTCATAAGCTTTCTTCCATTGAATAACTGCTGCGAATTTATCCTGTCCACCCCATTCTCCCATCTTTGCAACCTTTGTTCTGATGGTTACAAATTCTGGAAACTTCCGAGCAAGTTGAGCCATTGATTTGTTATGGACTTCAAGTGTACGATATTCTGCACAACCACCTTCTGTTTGTGTCAAACCTGGACGCACGCGATATCTAAAACTGATTCGATTCTTGTATCCTTTGGTAAGCAACTGCAGCAAGATAAAATAATCCTGTGAGCATTTCAATGATGTGAAATCAATTTCTTCTTTTGGAAACGTCTTTCCATTATAGAAATGAGCAATTGTCTGTCGCCAACAATCATCGTAATCTTGTTCACGAGGCATATTCCAGGTTGCTTCAAGACCACATGTAACAAACTCATCGAGCCAGTCGCTAATTTCTTTCATCATATTGTCAAAATAATCTTCGTATCCTTCGCGCTTGACATAATCATTGATTTCTGTATTGACGAGATTGTGCTGATCTTTTTCGGAGGGGCGTGATGTATAGACAAACTGCATAATGTCATCATCGAAAACAGCATACTTCTGATTACCGGCTTGATAAGCAATCCATTCACGAGTCGGACTAAGACCATATTTAAGTGGATCTTCACCTTCTGGTTCTTTGCCTTGACACGGACAGACAAGAACAGGATATCCTTTTTCTTTGAGAGCTTCTTCTTCGTCAGCTGCAACGACAAGTACTGCTTTTTTCTTCCATTTTTCTGGAAGATAATCGTAAGTAAGTTGATTGTCTACGCGACGATAGGTGGGAATATAAAGAGTTTCAATCATTGTTAATCATCCTTTGGTTCAAATACAACATCAATTTTTTTCTCGGCAGCACAGTAATTACAAACGACCTTTACATGATCTATATATGGGTGATCGAAGACAGTTTTAAATCCCCACGTTCTAATATCAATATCTTTGCCGTCTTTATATTTTATAACAATAGTTCCTCCGAGATGTACACTGTCATAAAAATTTGGATCATTGACAAAACCAGATGATTTCTCTGTTCCATCTAAATCTGTCATTATAACATCTTCAACGGACTTCCAGTTTTTCCAGACATTCTTCATATAATGAGTTACTTCTTGCTGAAAGATATCCATCCAATCCCAGACATAATTTACATCTTTCTGATATCTTTCAAGAGATTTACCAAGAATTTCTTCTATATCTTTATCGAAATTATTTTCTAAAAATGTATAGTTGGAATCAGCAAATGCGGTTGTTCCAGTTGCCAAAGGAATTGATACAGCAACACCGCTAATCATAAAGTTACGTCTATTCATCTTAAAATTCTCCTAAAATCTCAACCTCAATACCAGTCTCTTCAAAATTCATAAGAGACTGCTTTAGTTTTATTGTCCAAATATTTTCTGGATCTAGATTTGATACAATGCTGGAAGGCATGATAACACGAGAGATTCCAACCTGAATAATTGCTTTAGAGCAACCGTCACAAATTGGACGACCATGGACGTAAAGTACTGATCCTTTTAGCTTTACTCCATTGTATGTAGCATTATATATACAGTTCTCTTCTGCATGCACAGTAAGAGGATACTTTTTTTCTCTGTTCTCAAGTCTTTCTTGTGTGTCTGCAATTCCACGAGGAAATCCATTGTATCCAATAGACAGCACATAGTTGTCTTCTGGATTGACAGCAACAGCACCAACTTTTGATGAAGGATCTTTTGACCAAGTAGCTACATGAGCCGCAAGACCCATATATCTTTTATGCCAACTATCTGTAATCATCTTTCACTTCATTCCAATTCTTCTTAGTCATCAAATGATTTCCGGTTTTATACCAAGCCTCTACGCGCCAAAAATCACGTTCGTACACATGAAGACTACCAACCTGCCATGTGATGATATATTTCTCAAGTTTCAACATATCAACCATAAGAGATGCAACATGTGATTGCCAAGCATAGTCATTACGATATCCAAACACAACATCATTGCTGCGCATTTGCACAACAACTTCAAGTATATTGTTACGAATTAGATATTGCACAGCATTCGTACAGATAAAATCTGAACGACCATTTCTGCAATAATCATTATGCATACTCGGACGATTGTAAATCATTACAGCGCGCCGGCTGTTTGGATTCTTTCTGAGCTCTTCAATAACATTTAGATACTGATTTCCATTGTACTGAGACCAAATAAGAAATCCATAGTTAGAATTGATAATGCCATCTTTATCTGCAACCTGCTCCCAGATTTCAGGTACCTTTCCAGGAATATCTTTGACATAAAGAGATTTTGACTGATACCAAGCCAATTCTCTCTCGATATAGTCATGATTGATCTTTCCGAAAATGGTTGGTTCATCGGCTACAAATGAAGCACCGACGATTTCAAGAGTCTTTACTCCAGTCTTATCGACAATAAATTCTTTTTCTTCTAAAAGATGACCAAACTCTTCTCTAATTTCGGCCACAAATTTTGTCATTACTGCCTCATTTAAATGTTCCGTACTGATTATTGAAAATGTCTCTGTTGTGTATGTCTTGTCCTTCCATCTCACCACGTAAATATGTTACTGCGAAAGAACAATAATTGATGATGTCTTTATATGTATCCTCGATTCCTTCATGATTTGGTTCCTGAGTAGAACCATTTTCAGCAGCTTCAAGTAAACTGCGAGCTCGAAGTACTTTTTGCTCAATCATATCATGAATAGTAGAAATACCACGGCGATAATGCATGGCTTGTTTCACAGAAGATTTTGGATTTTGATAGTCTCGAGATTTACTGTTCTGCAGATCAATACATTCCTCAAGTACTATAACTGAATGTCTCTTTTCTGTGGCATAATCAGAATGTAGTCCCCCTCTTTCAGTAACTCCAATAACTTCCATTTGTCCAGAACCGTCATCTTGAATGGGTTCTTTTCGGATCCGCCAATATTGGTCTTTCCTTGGATATGTTGTGCCGTACGACATCTTTGCTGTCATTAATTGTTCTCCTCGAAAATTCCATGATTGCCTTTATGACTCGGTCCTTCCCAACCTTCAGGTTTAATAAGATCCGGCAGACCAAGTTTGTTTGGACGAGATTTATTGACACCTCGTTTCTTGGCCATATTTGCTCTCAATACTTCGTCCCATGCTTTATTAGCATCTACATCCATTATATCAAGAGTTCCAATAGCGACAACACATAAATCAATCAATCCGTCAATAATTTCTTCAGGATCTTTCTCTTTAATAGCAGTCTCTGTTTCTTTCAACTCTTCTTTAAGAAAATTCAAACGAAACTTTAGATGTTCCCAAATCTTTTTCTGGTTATCTTCATCTTGAAGCCAATCATGTACTCCATAATGCTGATGCATGCTGAAAATATCTTGGTACCAATTGTAACTCATTACGCCTCCATTTCACTAAAATTCTTTACTTTTGAAAATTTGATTACGTTCTTAAATTTGTCTTGTAAGACATCGCCTTTGTGAGAGATTACGAATACGTTTGTGTTCTTTCCAATATCATACAGCAACTTCAGAAAATCATCACATCCAGCATTATCAAGAGATGCATCAAAGACTTCGTCGAGAATAAGAAGGTTTGTGTTAGTACTATTCTTCATCTTCGCAATTGCTCTCCATGTCAACAGAAGAGCAAGATCGATACGCATCTTTTCTCCTTCACTGAAGGAACTGTACTGAAAACTGTCACGGTGCCGGGATTTGATTGTTTCATTGAACTCTTCATCAATCTCAAATTCAACGAAGAAATCCATCGATGTAAGATACTTATTGATCAGCTTATTCATAACAGGAATATACTGTTTAATGATTTGTGCTTTGACTCCTCGGTCTTTCAGCATTTCACCACAAACAGTCAATACACTTTTCTCATCAAGTATTTCTTGTTTACGAGAATTCTTATTGGAAAGATCTGTCTTTAATAAATCAATATTTGCTTTTTCTGCCTGAATGTCAACTGATTTTTCATTAAGTTTATCCATATCACTACGGACTGTTTCAATGTATCTTTCAAGAGAATTCTTTTGACTTCTATATTCAGATACTTTTTCTCTCAGTTCTGAGATTTTAGAAGAGATCGTGCGGAAACTTTCTAACTTCTCTTCTAAGGTAGTAATACGCATTTCTGCCTTATTAAGTGCAGTTTCAGTCTTTGCTCGTTTTTTGGATAGAGAATCACTTATTTTTAGAATAAAATTTTCATCTATGTCCTGTTTGCAGGTAGGACATTCCGTATTTTCACCGTAAAATGAAATTTCTTTATCCACTTTTCTAATAACAGTAGAAAACTTAGATCTATACTGTTCTATCTGTCTAAGCTGTTCACTGAACTTATCTTTTTTAACCAAGAGTGCATTCAGAGAATCTATTTGTTCCTCTTTCTTATCAATCTTTTCTTCAAGCTTCTCAATGGATTCTTTACTCTCTTTAATCTTCTGTTCATAATCTTCTTTGAGACCTTTCTGGTCACTTTTAAGATTATCAACATACTTTCTCTGAATACGAATCTTTTCTTCAAGAATTTCTATTTCGTTTCTAATGCTGTTCAAATTTTCTTTGTTTGATGCAAGCTTTTCTTTAAGAAGAATGTTCATAACAGAGAACATCTGAATATCTAAGAGATCCTCGATAATTTCACGGCGGCGCCATTTTGTCAACTGCATAAACGGAACAAACGTAGATGATCCAAGAATGACAATCTGTGTAAATGAATTGAAGTTCAGCTTAAGAATATTGTTCTCAAGAAATTTCTGATAATCTCTTGTAGCTGCGTCTTGATTTTGGATATTATCATTACAGTAAATTTCAAATACACCAGGTTTGATACCACGACGAATAAAGTACTTGTTGCTTCCAATGGAGAACCAAACTTCAACTATCAAGTTTTTCTTATTCACTGAATTTACAAGTTGGGGTTTATTGATATTACGGAATGGCTTACCAAAAAGCACAAAACACAATGCATCGAGCATAGTAGATTTACCAGCTCCATTGTCTCCAACAATTAGTGTATTTGCGTGTGATGCTAAATCAATTTCTGTCCAAGAATTCCCAGTAGACAGAAAATTCTTATAACGAATCTTCTCAAAGAAAATCAATCAGTATCTCCTACTCAACTGCAGTATATTCTTGAGCTTTATGGTAAAACTCTTCCATCTTTCGAGCAACCTGTTTTTTGAAATCATCGTCAAAATCTTCTGCTTCGATATAATTATGAACGATCGTCATAGTATCTTGTGTTTCTTCGAGAATATCTTCTTCTGATTGTTCATATACGTTGTGATGATCGTCTGTGATAGAAATAGACTGAGGATTGAATGAATAAAGTTTGTCCAACATCTGATCAAACAGACTCGGTTTTGATTTGTTGCTTACGACAACCTTCACATATGTATTTGCATATGAAGAAAAATCTCTCTTAAGAATCTTTTCTCTTGAATCTATACTATCATTGTAAATGATCTTATGAAATAACTTATATGGATTCTGCACGAAAGTCAACTCTTTTGTGGAACTATCGAAGATATGAAATCCGCGCGGATCATTATAATCAGACCATGTCATCTCATATGGAGAACCTAAGTATTGAATATTCCCCTTCTTTGAACGATGATGAAAATGACCAGAACAAACAAGCTCAAATTTATCGAATAGAGAAGGTTCTGTTCCATCATAGCATGCGATAGCATTACGATACATTGCAAAACCTTGAATTTCAAGATGACCGAAACAAACAGTTGCATCTGTGTCTTCGATAGTAGTCATTGATTCTTCAAAGTTGTCTGCACAAATCCATGGAAGTAATAGTATCTTACAATCGTCAAACTCTACAGTTTGTGGTCCTTCGTATACATGAATATTTTTGTATTCTCTGAAAAGAAGATCCATAGTATTTATTTTGTTTGTATTTTTATAATATGTCGTATGATTGCCAGCAATACTATGAAGTTTGATATTTTTTTCCCTCAATTTATCAAACCACATTCCTTTAGATTCGGATAATGTTTTAAAGTTAACAAACTTTCTTCTATCAAATGTATCACCCAAATCAATAACTGTATCTATGTTTTTCTTTTCTAAATATGGAAAGAAAACATTACTATAAAATTTATCATAGTATTCATACATCACACCACTATCGTTTCTACTTCCAAAATGCTGATCCGTAATAAGAGCAATTTTCATTATCGTCTAAGCCTATTGATTACTGCTGGTCCAACTTGAGTCCAATCGACATATGGTCTTTTACCATGAGCTACTTTAGAGAAATTCAGAGGACAACCAAATGCAGCATCATCAATATAAATCTGTGCTTCTGCTTTTGGAGACTCTGACCAACGACTAATGCTCTGATTTACAGCATCAAATTCAATTCCACGGTCAGAGCAATATTGAACAGCCTCAGCAAGTTCTTTTCCGTCTCTCATTGTCCAAAGAATAAGTTTGGCTCCCATTTCTCTGAATGCTGTCATGTACTCAATAGCATAAGAAACAGGGACACCAATATTTGGATATTCATGTTCAACTATAGTTCCGTCAAAGTCAATAGCAATTGTCAACATTCATCTATCTCCCATGCCCAGTTTACGACAACCCAGTCATCAATACAATTTTCTCGACTGATCAAATGATCTCTATTTACCTTTCTCACTTTATCACACCAATAGTCCCAATATTCAGATATGATATCATCTTCAGATTTTATTATCAAATCATCTTGACCATATTCATGATAAGCATAATATTTCATTACAGACCTTTCTTTTTCTCGTAATCCTTTACGAATTGATTGATACCTTCGTCACTAAATTCTTTATACACAACCTGTGTACCAATATGGTCAAAAGCATCTGAACCCCATGTAAGTTTATCTGTTTCTTGTTTTGTAGAAGCTGCCATTTGTGAGTTTACATGGTCCGTGATTTTATGCTTGTTATAAGAGTACTTCTGTTCCTTTGCAATTTTTCTCCAAAAGGCCCATTTAGTAATTTGTGTGAAATATGAAAATGGACTCTTCGATTTTTGAGGATCAAAATTGTGAAAGTATCTAACACAATTCTCAATAGCATCAGACACCATATCCTCTCGGAATGGATAGTTTCTATACTTGAGATCATATGAAAGTCTTTCTGCAATCTTATAAAGACACTCTCCAAGATAATGAGTAAGCGGAGGAGTTTCTTGTTTGTTTCTCTCTGCTTTATGAACGTCTTTATAATATTCTACGATTGCAGTATAAAATTCTTCATTGTCTACATAGTGTTCAGGATTTTGTTTACTCATTAGTTCAATTTGATAGAGTTATTTGATACAAGTGTCATCATAGCTTCAAAAATTTCTCTATTCTTTCCTTTCAATTCAGATAGTGCTTCACTTTCATTGTCTTCATCAAAGTCATCTTCATGCTCATATTCACTTGTTCTATTAGTATACATCGAATATGTAGATTTAGCATATCCGTCTTGAATAGTAATATTAGGAGATTCTAACAGGACAACATGCTTCCTGTCAACTAAAAATGTCTCGGAATCAGAAAATGGCATCCACAAAGCAAGTCCATGCGCAACTATCATTCCATTATTGAGAAATCGAATCTCTATTGGTCGATAAAGTTCTATCTTATCTGGGTCTTGCTGATCAACATAACTGATCAAAAGATCTCCTGATGTCAGTTTTACTAACAAAATTTCATAGTCTTTATTCATAGGTTCATCAATCATATCTAACTCCGTTGTGAGAAATAAAATAAGAGAAAGTGCGAAAAGTAAAGGAAGCCAGAATTTAATCATCTGATTGTCTTTACTTTATAGTCGAACTCCTCTTCAATGTAATACTGTACTCGCTTGAAAAAATGTTTTAGTGTGTAATTTGCACGGCCATTCCATTTAAGATCGTCTACAATATCGAATATCTTTGCCATTGATTTTCCTTCCGCTAGTCGTAAGGCTCTGCCAATACTTTGAAGATTTCTAACACGAGACTTACTAGGACTACACAGGACCACATTGTGTAAATTACGAATGTTAACACCAGTAGAAAATACACCAACAGAAGCGACAATAATACAATCATCGTTGCTTTCACATAGTTTACGAACACGCTCCCTATCCTCTGAAGCAACTCTACCGGATACAAAAAATACTTTCCTGGCATCTCCTGCTCTTTCTCGTATCATGTCGAATAAAGGCTCGCCATGTTTTTCGACAAACTGAAATAGAAGAAGGGTATTGCCTTTGCACATCATTGAAAGATTTGTCAGCATTTGATTTCGTTTTGAATTTGTGACAATCCAGTCGATCTCGTCATGATACTTCATTTTTGAAACGAGACGGCAGTCTTTTGGTGGATACTGCAATACTGTACAGAAAATCTTTAGATTGGAAATATGCTCGGATTCGATAAGTTCTTTTGTTTTGACAAACTGCTTTACTTTTCCAAACAGTCCTTCCACAGATAGTTTGTGTGCACCTTCCGAATTATCTTTAAGTGTTCCAGTAAATCCAAATCTTGCCGGGCATTTTTTAAGTCGTTCGAGAATTTTCTTGAGCGACTTGGCATCGTATAAATGGCATTCATCTCCTATAACACATCTATATTTATCAAAGTACTTCTTTGGTAGTTTTACGAGTGACTGCCATGTGGAAATAGTAATTGGACAATCAGATCTTGGATCAATTCCAGCCTGTACACAATGAATATTTTCTGACGGCATTCCATAATCAACGAAATCATCACGCATCTGATTCACAAGAGAAATTGTCGGTACAATAACAAGTACTGGTTTCGACATATAAAATTTGGCTAATCCATAAATGATAAGTGATTTACCACTTGCTGTAGGACTTAGAATTGTAGCTCTTTGTTCGTTTATGCAATAATGAAAGCTGTCAACTTGATAATCTCTGGGTTCGTACTTAGATATTCTTCTAAAATACTTCTCTGCGTCAGACCTAGATATTGCAGGATGGTCTGTACTTTTGTATTCAACATCGTATCCTCTTTGTTTTGCAAACACTTTGATATGAGGAAGTAATCCTTTATAGATTTTTCCTGTCTTTGTACTAAACAGACGAATCTTACCGTCCCAAACTTTGTTTCTAAATCGTTTGTCCCATTTCTTATTTGGAGACTCGAAAGAAAAGAAGTCCGAAATCTCTTGTGTAATTCCGTTCTGAGCTTCTACTTTAATATGGACATGGTCTATATCAGTAATTTTTAGCATATTGTCTGGCACATCACTTTCACATACAGCGAAAAATGGATTCATTACCCTCCGAAGTTAGTCATCTTATGCCATTCGATTGCGGCTTTAATTTGAAAGCCTCTATTATTTATTGCTTTTAGAATATATTCTAATGTGTGTACTTTTTCCTCAGCAAGACCAATTCTTGTTGTGAGTGCAATCATGTCATCATCAGCATCTATATAAGAATTAAGATCTCCTTTAAGCACAACTTTCTTAAATGGTTCTCTATTAATCTCCGCAAGATCTTCTGGATTGTTCAGATCACCAGAATAATAATCACGCAAAAGAGCAGTCAACTTCTTTTTCTCAGCCCGTAGCTTAAGAAGTCGAATTCTTTCGTCTCCGTAATACTTTAGATATTTTCCATGAAGATACGGAATGTTTAGACTTTCATCTCCAAGTTCAGTATCATTCACTTTGCAGTCGGCTTGCCACTGCTCAATAATTGTTTCATACTTCATAAATGATTATAATGTCTCCAATGTAAATTTACGATAACGAAAAGACGCCGTTGCTTCGAGATATTCAATGTCTGGATTTCTTGTATCAAAATCAAGAGAGTTGAGAGAAACAGGAAACATATCCTGAAATTGAATGCGAATATTTGCATTCTGATGACTTGTATAAATCAGTAAAGATGCATCCGAATAGTATTGTTTTTCGTTTGGTTTGCTTGTTTGAATAGAAGAATTTGATGTTGCAGGAAATGTTTTGTATTGTTCATAATTATCAGGAAACGTTATTCCAATCAACCAATTATAGATCTCATTGTAGTTTTGCATATCTTCATCAACAGCAAAACGAATATCCAAAGGCTCAAAACTGATCTTCGTTGGTGTATGAGGCAGACGATTAAATGGATTGTCTGATAATACTTCTTGAGAAACCATGCTCGGCAAAGAAGCACCTTGACAGAAATAGGTCAATAATGGTGCTCTCTTTAGAGTAAAAATAAAACTGAGAGGACTGAGAAAATTTTTATTCTCAGGTACGCCTGGAATTTGTGCCATAGATTCTCCTTTATCTATTTATACACTCTTCATTCCAAACTTTCTGTAGTGTCACATACGGAACAAAAATGGTGTACTCTTCGTTCAGTAGATTGAAGTATCTTTGAATAGGATAAATGTCTTTTGGAACTCCCATAATGATTCCAAGGATTGCATTGTCAACCAGAGATACCACAGCACCGCCAGACATTCCTTCTAAAACGCGTCCAGTTCCAATCCAGAAATCGGATCTTTTTTCACCCTTCCATGATAAATTTATTGACTCAAGAGTAAATCCACGTGATCTGATATTTACTTCCATCTCAGTTCCAAAATCTAAAATAGAATCTTCATGAGGAATGAATACCGTCATTTTAGCACGATATTCCACAGGTTCATCTTTATTTGGATCTCTCCACAGAACAGAATTTATATTTTCATCTCTAACAAATTTAACATCAAGAATTTCATTGGAACAGATTTCTTGTGAAAGAGTTTTATTAATATGTGCACTTGTAGCAACAATATTATCGTCCCAAGGAGTAGCATTTTGTTCATACATCCGTACTTTAATGAGAGACGTCATAATATCTCTCATTGAGTCACCTTCTACAACCTCATTTGAATATACAGTTGAAGAGAAAAACAGTAATACCAAAACAGTATTCAGCAAAAACCTAATCATATCTAAGTCCTATTTACAGTTCAACGAAGGTACAAGCTAGACTATAAACCAAAAAAACACTTTCGTCAATCCAAAAACAGAAAAAAAAGAGGAGGACCGAAGCCCTCCTCAGTTTGTTTATATATGCCTGATTTTACATCAGGTTCTTAACAGTAACAATACGGTAGTAAATGTTGCTGTTTGCAGCGCTAACTACACCGTTTGCAGCAGTTGTTGCGAACGGATTGGCAACCAGACCATAACGAGTCTTGAAGCCAATTTTCGGCTGAAACGTCTGTTCCCCGATAGCGCGAGCCATCTGCAGAGGCACGTATGGGCAGTAGAACAGACCAGCGTCGTAAGGTGAAGAACCTTTGTAGCCGATCGTGTAGTACTCGTTACCTGAAGCAGACGCGAAGTAAGGATCAATATAAACCTTGATCTTACCGAACAGAACGCCGGCAAACGTGTTGCCTGTGTCGTCTGTTTGCAGGTTGCTTGACAGAGCAGGGCTGTAGTCCAGAAGACCAGCAGCGTTCAACGCAGTAGCTACGTCGGAACCACAGATCAGGACGTTACCCTTACCGCGACGAGTCGACTTAGAGATCTGGTTGGCATCGCGGTCGATCTGAACCATCAGGCCCTTAAATCGTTCCACAGACCAACGTCCGTTAGAGTCAACGTCGAGGTCAAAAGTACCAGCATTCTGAGTGTTCAGCTGAGCACCCGCAGTAGCAGTACCGTTGATTGCGCGAATAACTTCACGGTTGATTTCCGCCAGAATTTCAGCAGAAAGAATGTTGCTGAGTTCTGTTTCCGCGTCCAGTCCGTGAACCGCTTTCAGATCCTGTGCAAGTTCGGTTGAGTATTCAGCCTTCAGTGCACGAGTTTCAGCAGTTACGGTAACCTTCTCGATTGAGAACGCCATTTCCTGGAAGTAGTTGTCAGCTGCATCGCCGAGAGATTCAGCAATGGCAGTTGTCATACCACCTGGGAAGCCGTAGTTAGCTCCTGTCGGATCAGAACCGTAAGTTGTCGACAGCTGCGAGTTAGCTGTGACGTAAGCTGTGTTACCAGCCATGATAGCAGAGAAGCCAACGTTCGCTTCGTTGTAAAGCGCTTCTTTACCAGACTGGTTAGTATAACGCGGACGGATAGCAAAGATCAAGCCCGTCGGACCTGACATTGGCTGAACGCCGGCAACGTCATACGAAATTAGGTTCGGCATAGAACGACGAACCAGTGAGATAAGTACCGGGTCAAAAATATCGACGGCACCATCGCCAGCAGTCGAGCTGGATGCACCCATTGAGTTGTTTGGCGCAGCTTCCGACAGAAGCCCCGTACCAGACGCAAGAGCACGTTCCGTACGTGAGAACTTTTCCTGGTTTTCTAGCATTTGAGCAACAATGTTCTTTTTGTACGTTCCCTTGATCGGCTCAAGGTCTTCGTGCTCAAGGACAGGCTGCCACTTTTTTACCAGATGATCAGCAAAGCTCTCATTGAAAAATTCTGGATTCAACATAACTTTATAACTCCTTATTCTTATTCTTTACGAGCTGAGCGGCCAATTGCATTGACGTATGCACTCATTGCGCCCGTTGGTGTTGTTACTTCTTCTTCAATCGGTCCTTCATAATCCAGTTCTTCGTTGAGTGAACCGATTTCACTATCTGAATTATCAAAATAACTTTCTTTGATAGTTTCAAGTTTTTCTCGGTAGCTGTCTGAATCTTCAAATGCTACAGCTTCTGCGAGATCTTTAAATTTAGCAGCATCCGTATCAGTCAAATCTTCTGACAGTTCTTCAAAAATGTCTTCTTTTTCTCCATCCTTTACTTGTTTGCGAGCTTCAACAAGCTTGTTGTGTGTTTCATCAAGTTGAGCCTGAAGATCTTCAGTGTGTGCAACAAGTTCTTCCACAATGTCGACTTTATCTTCAGGAATTTCAACGTAATGCTCGACAAACAGATTCTTTAGACCACCAAGGAAGTTTTCAACCATTTCCTGGCGAATACCTCTTTCAATGGCGACCTTATTTTCTTCAACGTATTCAGCAGCAATATACTCGAGATATTCGTCGAGCTTTTCTGCCAGGTCATTGTAGATTTCTTCTTTTGCTTCAGCAAGTTCTGCTTCTTGTTCAGCAGCAATGTTTTCAAGAATTTGATTGACCTTGGAAACAACAGCTGCTTCAAAGATTGTAGTTGCTTTGTCTTTAAATTCTTCCGTTAGGTCTGATTCGTTTTTGAAGATAGCATTCAGATCTTCTTCAAGATTAATATCTTCGGCCGAAACTGAGCGAACGGTATATTTTTCTTCGTTGATTTCTTTACCATCTTCTTCAGTATATTCTTTCTGAAGAGCGGCAAGCAAACTATCAAAAGAAGAAACAAGAGAGCTACGATCCATGCTCTGCATCTTTTCGACCATGGCATTGATAACGCCAACCTTTGTCTTAACTTTTTGAGGAGCTTTATCTCCATTGCGCTTATCACCACGACGTGGCTTTGTTTGACCTTTAACTGGATCAGGAGCCATTGAAGGATCACCCATAGAAGCGTCAACTTCGTCTAGGTCATCATCTTCTTCGTCCTCATCATCGTCGTCATCAGATGAATGAGCCTTGTCGTCTTCTTCATCGTCATATTCCTCAGTCTTTTTGCCTTCCTCGAGTTCTTCTTCATCGAGGAATTCGTCTTCCATTTCTAATTCTTCTTCGTTAAGACGATCTGTTGACATCTTGAATCTCCTTGTTTATAAAGATTATCTTCATATTATTTATAAATTTCATTTCTCTAAGAACTATTTCTTAAAGGTTATTGATGAAATCCTCAAATGCTTGCATTTTTACTTCAGCAAGGTTTCTTTTACTTGCTTTTTTGACTTTGTTTTTGACCTTTTCAGATAGCCAAATCTTACGTTCTGTATCGTAATACCATTCCACTCCTTCCATTACACCTTCAACGAAGGCATTAGGAGCAGAAGGATCAGCAACAATATCACCCGCTGTTGCAAGTTGAAAATCTTTTTGTACTTCAGCAACGCCACGGTTATTTTTAAGTGTACCCATTCCACGTGAGGAAACACCAAGCTGACATTCTTCATCGATAAGATTTTTAACAATCTTACCCATCGGTGTATCCATAATTTTGGCTTTCCCGATGAAGTTGTTGCCTTCTTGTTTCAACTCAACGATTTTATGTGATACGCGATGCAGATTGATAACAGGTCCATCTGGGTGACCGAGTTCTCCGTAAGCCTTATTCTTGTTTACGCTTTCTTTGACATAACGATTGCATTCGTTTGCAAGAACATCTACTGGATACACACGTCCGTTTCTGTTCTTGATACCACCCTGCATAAAGATACCTTTGATATAGTAGTCTTTACCAGCGGTACCTTCTTTAGCCTCTGTGAGAATTTCTACATCTTCGATTGTTTCAGTGATTAGCTTCATGAAACAGAACCTTTCTTGTGAATCTTAAGTAATAGATTTCCGGTTCCATTAGCAAGAGTAAATACAACGTTTGCTGTACGGTCTCCAGTAGAAACTTCTATAGGTGTTCCTTCAAGTTGGAAATCAATACTTCCAGTTTGACCATAACACGTCCAAACAGTATTTGCACCACGAGCAATTGCCCATGAAGCATTATTTGATACATTCGACCAAATGGCTTTGGAGATAACCATTTCCGAAACAGTTTCTCCAGCGGCATTTGCTGGGTTTGTTCCACCGTTCAGATTAAGATATCCAGAAGCATCTGTACGAATTACAATATAACCGCGTTTCTGATTTGATGTTGTCTGCTGAGCCATGTATTACTCCTTAAGAAGCAGAATCAGCGAAGTTCAGCATCTTCATAAATTCTGATTTACCTTTACCAAGATTAGCCGCAAACTTTTTAGCATTAGCTGGTTTGAGTGCTTCATAAACATTCATAAGAATACTTGCTGATTTCTTATCGACACTCATCGAACTTCCATTCTTGAATGTAATCTTTTGCTTTGACCCAGAAGAAACAATTTTCTTAAGTGTATCAATGACGTTGACTTCTTCCGTAATAAGTGTTTCTGCCGATTCCAGATTTTCTTCTTTGACTCCTTGAGCCTTTGTTGCATTACGATTTGCAGCCGTTTTAGACTGCTTCATATTTAGTTTTTTCATAAAGTTTGAAATCTTTGGAGAACTACCCTGCTGATTGGGTTTGTGTTCACCTCCAGTAACTTTACGGTTTGGATCAACACTATCGTTGGAATTGACCGTACCTTTGAACTGACTTCTTTCAGCATTAGGATGTTCGTTTTTCTCAACCTCATGCTTCTTTTTAAGTTCTTTTTCTTTTTTAGAAGAAGTTTCTTCTCCTTTGCCTTCATCGTCCGTTTGTTTGTTCGGAGTCAGATCATCAGCAGGAGAATTTCCTTTTGCTTCTGAAAATAGTTCACTGAAGGTTTTCATTTGTTTAGTCCTCTGATTCTTCTTCGTTTGTAGATTCATCAAACAAAGATTGACCAATTTCAACGCGTTTTAGATCAACATATTCTTTAGCGTGATCATGAATTTTGTTTTCCACACCTCGCTTGAAATCATTAGTGCGACCTGCTACAAGATGGTCAATAAGTTCTCGGGAATTAGACATAATTACTTCTCCGTCTGTTTACTATTATTTATAAAAGAGAATTCTTCTACCATTCTTCTCTAATACGAAAGATGCCTGCTACAGTTCCGGAACCACCATCAAGCGTCTGTACTGCAATTGTCACAGGTTGATTCTCAGGAATAGTGATAAACAGGCCACCTTTATCGGTTGATTCTGATGTTTGGTTTCTATTGGTCGACGAAGTAACAATTTCAGTGTAAATACAATGTCCATCAGTGATTTCGTTGTTAGCAGTTATATCGAAAATTGTGGAAACCTCACTGTTTGCATGTAATGCGGGTACTTGAAAATTAGCAGTGTTTGAAATTGTTGAGTTAACCATAACTCTAACGAGGATGTCTTTATTGACAGGAAACAGTTCAAAACCTTCAATCTTCTTAGCAATTGATCGGTCTTTCTCTGTATTTTTGCTTTGAGCACTAAGCAAAGGTCTCAATGTACCATCTGTTCCTTTACTAGCAACATAATCAGAAACAATACGCGTATCTGGACTGAATGGACCAACAACTGAAAATTGACGGCCGGCAACATACACTACATTGTTAGATGTAGAGTTGCCATTTGACAAGAGGACACCGATCGGAAGATTAGGAAACTTTAAGCTAGTCTGTTGTGAAGGTTTATATACATGACAGATAATTTTACGCTGCCGTAATGTGCTAGGATCCTGAATAACTACACCCCATTCAACCACACCATACCCATACCACGTAAAATCAATGTGATAAATGTTCCCAGTATTCAAGTCCAGTTGATATCCGGATGGTCCAGTCCCATCAAGTCTATCTAAATTCCAAGCTGTTTGATATGTTTTTTCAACAGCAATACCATCTCGTGTAACCTTAACGTAAGTTCCTCCAGAATCTCTTCCGAACACAAGACCATTTTCAGGTTCAATTCCCGTTTCTTGGTGTTCATATCCCCACTCAAGATACGCACCGTTTGTAAACTGTGGATCTGCGTTTGCAAAACGGATACCAACACCAACCTGTGCACCGTATCCAGGCATATAACGTCCACGTTCTGCCGTATGTAACTCAACAACACTATTAGCTGTACTTCCTGTATATAAAACAATTTCTGCTGTATTACCATCAACAGCATTTGCTGTACCTGTTTTTTCAACAATGTCTCGAATAGCACTGACTCCTTTGAATGGAATCACCTCAAGAATTGGTGTTCGCTGGACAACGTGAATTTCATCATAACCAGAAACTTGTTCATGGTCGATTAAAACTCTATTATTGAATGTGTATGACATTTAGATTATGCTCCATTCCACGCCATCATAAACCATCAAGATAGACGCGTTGTTAAGTTGAAGTTTGTAAAATGCTGCACTGTCAACCCCATCAGTTGGTGTTACTGTAATTGGGTTGTTAACCGCATTTCCTGATGCATCTTTGATATGAACCTTTGTTCCAATTTCGAAGTTTCCTCCGATAGAAAGTGCTGTATTGTTTGTTGGATTATTGACCTTTACTAAACATTCGGCTGTCGTGAAAGATGTGTTTGATAATGTATATGTATTAGATGTTACATCAATTCTAGTGAACAAAACTCTATTTAAATTCTGATGTCTGTATTTCTGAATATTAGAATCAAAAATAAGAGCAGCATTATTTGCAATTTCACTAAGAGGTAGATAGTTTAGATCATCATTTTGATGTAAATTGACAGATCCGCCTCCACCACCAGAAGATATAACACCTTGACGAACAGATTTTTTTAACTCATTGAAGTCTTTTTCGAATTGTTTGATAATTGGAGCGACATTCGCACTTGCTCCAGGATCTCCCTTTGGGCCTCTGGGTCCAGTTTTACCAGGAGTTCCAGAATCTCCCTTGTCACCCTTTGGGCCTCTGGGTCCAGTTTTACCTGGGTCTCCCTTGTCACCTTTTGGACCTCTAGGTCCTGTTTTTCCAGGAGGTCCAGGTAATCCTCTATCGCCGTCATTGCCTTTTTCGCCTTTGAGCCCACGTTCGCCACGATCACCTTTGAGTCCGCGTTCGCCACGATCACCTTTTGGTCCTTGTTTACCATCACGACCTGGTTCTCCTTGAGGACCGGATTCGCCACGATCTCCATCCCGGCCAGGGTCACCTTTTTCTCCGGGTTCTCCTTTTTCTCCTTGAGGACCAATTTCTCCTTGGGGCCCCTGTTCTCCGTCTTTTCCATCTCTTCCAGGATTCCCCTGTGGTCCTTGAGGACCTCTTTCACCAATCGGTCCCTGCTTTCCTTGCTCACCTCTATCACCCTTTTCTCCTTTTGGTCTTTCAATAACCTTAATTTCGGAAAGAATTTCAGCTTTGATCTGTTTAGATTTTTTCTCAACAATAGCAATCATTGCTGCTAAAGTTGGAGCATTTTCCAGAAGATTTTTCATTTTTTACTCCGCAATAGGAGCTGTATTTCCATGATCCACAATGTGATTGAGATCTCCGTCAAAATACTTTGTCATACTCTTAATCAGTTTCTTTTCATCTTCTGTTAATTCTTTAGGAGGAATGAATTCTTCTTTTTTATTGTCTTCATCCTCTTCGTCTGGAACAGGAGTCGGTGTGTTATTCGCGAATGGATTTTCCTTTTTCTTTGGAGGAAACCCTCCGAAATCATTACCATCATCATCTTGCTGACCAAATGCTGAATTGTCTTCTTGATCGAATGGATCCTGAATTTCTCCAGATGACTTTTCTTTCTCAATACGTTCTTTTTCTATTTTAATTTCTTCATCTGTCATTCTAAGAATTTTCTTACGTGCATACTCCATCGAGAAGTATTTACCAACAAACTGATCAACTTCTCCAAGCAAACCAATACGATCACGAAGAATTTCTGTCTCTTTAAGTTCTACATATTCGTTATCTGTTGCAAAGTCATATGTGATAAACTCTTTGATTTTACGAAAATCATTGCGATGCATAATACCGCGAAGTGCAAGATGAATTTCTAACAGTTCATCAAATAGAATTGCAAATCGATTACGGAGTCTTTTAACAAACTTCGTAAATTTGACTTCGTCTCTATCAATTTCTTGTGAACGACCAATATTAAACGTGTTCTCTGATTCCATACGTGAAATAGGAACATTCAACGCTTTATAAAGTCTACGGCGAAAATAATCGACATCTTCCATTTCACCAAGATTTTGTCCACCTTCAAGAGTACTGATTTCAGTTCCTCTTCCACCTTCACGTCGAGGCAACCAGAAATCTTCAAGCATATTCATATACTTGCGATCATCTCTGATTTCGCCTGTATTAGCATCATACACGACTTTATTCTTGTAGCGCACCATCATGTCGCGAAGATGTTGTTCAGCTTTGATCTTTGGGAGGTTACCAACATCAATGTAGAATACTCTACGCTCAGGCGCACGAGAGATACGATAAATAACAACCGCATCTTCAAGCATTCTTAACTGATTGATTGGCTTAATAGCTTTGTGAATATTAGAAAGAACTAATGTATTTGTTTCGTCAAAGATACCAGATGTTGTATAGATAACACTGTCTTTTGAAAGTTTGACACCCTTTTCTCCAGATGAATTGATGAATCCATCCTTATTGAAAAGATAATACTGACGATATCCTTTGATGATTTCGGCGCTAGTACGTGGATCTTTTTCTTTGACTCCTTCTTTGACCTTCTTGATTTTACGAGGGTCAATCATTCGGAGTTGACGAATGCCTTTACGTGAGTTCTTCTTATCAATGAGAATATGATAATATAGACGGCCATCGACATACCATCTCTTGAAGATTTCATAACCTTCATTGGAGAAATTAAGCACTGACAATAGATAATCAAATTCTTTTCGAATTTTTTCTTTGATTGAGTCGTCTAAAGATTCAAGCTTATCAAGAACAATAGACACAGATTGGTCATCACTATCAATAGTGATTGCTTCGTTGACGATGTCTTGAATAGCTACATCTGGTTCTGGTTGAGCAGCGAGATTACGATATTTTGTAATAAGTTGTGCTTCATTCTTGAACTTACCTTCGAAATCAACATAAGATCCGAAAGCCTGTCCTGAAACACCAATTCCAGAAGAAATTTCAATTGCACCATCTTCTTCTTTGGGCACAATTGACGGAGTAAGATCTTCACTCTTATTCGTTTTTTTCTCGATTTTCCAACCAAGCAACTCAAAGCCGGCCATAAGAACTCCTTTTCATTATAAAGCTATATATTGCTTGGAGAGTTAGGAACCTCCAGCGTTTCCTGTGACACCACCAATAACTTTCCAGTAATCATAGACGAATGTGCACTGGAATTCTTCGACTGTATCTCCACCTTCCCAATTCAGTTCAATTGGTGAAATGGTCTGTGGGAACATTCCTATAAATTGATACGTACGAAGAGCAGTACCATCTTTACCGAAGTGAGTTACTGTTGCTTGTGATTTGTACTGAACCTGAGAAGAACTTCCGGTTGTTCGAAGGTTGCCCTCAAAGCTGTTGATCGCATTTGACCATTCTTCAAGTGCATTTCGAATAGCGAAGTCTTCGTCATTGAGAATTGTTACTTCCCATTCGGCGAATGTTCTGTTACCAGCAAGTTTGATTTCGCGACCAAAGTATTTTACTGGAATAACTCCAAGTTCTGCTCCTGGAATAGCAGCGGCTCGACAAAGTAGAGGTACTTTAACATCTGCAGTTCCATTGATAGGATTCTGAATCTCTACCTGGAAGAGAGAATTGCGAGCACCGCCAGCGGCAAGTCCTGCTGAAAACTCGTTAACATTGAAAGACATTATGCTTTACTCCTTTTCTTAGAACGAGCCAACTACTTCAGTGAATTCAACGCCAGTGCGGACTCCAATAAAGTTCAGTTTAATGAAGTTGATTGAACGTGTCGGTTTGATGTAAATATCACAGACAAATTCGTTTCTGTCAATTACTTCGCCTGTATTATTTGTTCCGTCACAAACAACTACAAAGTCCGTAATACCTCTGCGTCCCTGTACGTCGCGCAAGAACGGTTCTACAAGATTGCGGAACTGAGTTCTTGTTGTGTCGTCATTCTGTTCAAACAACGTGAAGTTAGCTGCAAGTTCAATTGCTTTTTCAAGTGTAATAAACAGACGACGTACGTTGATTCGATCAAAGGCACTTGGATTAGACAACATTGTCTTATCTCCAAGAAGAACAGTTCCCTGGCCAGCCTCTGAAACAACGGGATTGATTCCGTTTTTGTAAAGCTGATCACGATGTGACTTTTTAGGATTGTATGCAAGACGCTTAACGTTCTTGATGTTTCCTCTATTGTAGCCAGCAGGTGAGAACCATGGATCTCTAACCGCATCTGTACGAACCATTAGGCCGCCAATATCTCCGTTTAGAGGTATGTAACGATCGACATCATTGTACTTATCGTACTGCAATTTCCAACCACTGTCCATGACTGCGTATGAAGTTGACGGCAGCAGATTGCGATATGTGATAATATCGTCCATTTGAGCTGTTTCGTACGCGTCATTTCCAACAACATCTGCTTGTCTCGGTGAGATACATGCTACACAGTCCTTGCGAACTTCGGCAATGTTATTGATAATATGTAATGCACGAGTCTGATTTGCACCAGCACCAAGCAAGATAGAAACGTCAATTTCTTTCTTATCGTTGAATTTATCCCATCCAGTATTGTAATTAGAGTCAGAAGGTGTTACACCATCTTTACCCCAAACAAAACTTGTCGTATCTGGAGTTGCAGGACCAGTGAATGTAAATGAAGCCTTCGATCCGAAATTTGTTGTCCCAGAAGGATGACCTGTCCACCAAGCCCATTCAGATCTACGATTGATTGCATCTTTATAGTAATTTGTTGATCCGTCAGGTGCTTTTGCATCAGATGCAGCAGACAGCCCTTCGAAGATTTCAAGAATTTCACCACGTGTTCCTGTGATTTCGCCATCCTCGTCGACGATAGCAAGGTGAAGTTCATCACCACTACCACCAACTGTATTAGCATAATCTGTAGTTCCGGGTGCTTTCTTGACGTAATCGTAGTATTCCCAGCGGCGTTCAATACTTGCAGATCCACTTGTGTGATTTGAGTTTGAAGAAGCAGCCGCAGTCGTGTTACCAGTATACTTACTTGATAGTATCAAATACGTTGCGTTTGTAACAGCGGATACTTTAACAACTTCTTTATCTTGACCAGCAACAAGCAAGTCACCAGATACAAGTTCATTGGCAAAATCAGTACCCAACCCAGTTACGACAGTACTGTTAGAAGTAAAAGTCAAGTTACCAGAAAGAGTACTTGAATAAGCATTACCAGTCAAGCATAATGAATACTTGAGAGAATTACCAAGTTCTCCTGGATACTTAGCAACAAGAGGACCAACACCAGAAATTCCAGAGCTGTAATTGTCGTCGTAATCGTTATCTGATTTGATTAATGTTTTTACAGTATTGGCAGACGCCGTAATAGCATTTTGAGCATTTGCGCCACTTTCCTCAACTACACGGACAGTATATAACTGATTTCCATAAGCTAGGAAGTTAGCTCCAGTGAAGAAATCAACATATGTATTAGCATTCGGTTCGCGAAATGTATTTACCAATCCATTTTCATCAGAAATCAAAATTGGTTTCTGAACCGGACCCCAACGAAAGTGCCCAACCAATGCTCCTGTACTAGTAGAAACATTTGGAACTGACGTTGTAAGATCGCGTTCGCTGATTGTGATGCCTGGAGAAACCTGCAGAGCCATCTTATGATCTCCTTGTTAAAAATAAAATTCGTTTCATATTATTTATAAAAACGGAATTCTTAGTATCTACCGTCAAAGTCCCAGCGAGCACCATACTTATCCATGAACTCTTCCTGCTCATCTTTCTGTTCAAAGTAATCGACTCCATCGTCGATAATACCAAATGGCATAAGATCTTCTTCGATAAGACGTTCGTTGTCTTTCTGAAACTGTGCTCTAAAGTCAGTATTTGTTATTTCTTTGAAGTATTCCTGCTTAACAAGCCAAGAGAATAAAACAAGACACATAACCAAGTCATCAGTTCCAGTATCAGCTTCATAAGAATCTTTAATAGAAACAAAATTAGACAGTTCAGTGATAGTATCAAAGTCCTGAATGATCAGCTTGTCTCCTTCAATCAAATCTTTTAAAGTTGAACAACCAATACGTTTAACCTGTTTAGTTGTACGAACACCTTTAGATACATTTGCTCCAAAACCAGATCCAATTTTTTGGCCACTGCGGCCGCGCATGGTTGTCATAAGAATGTTTTCGTATTCGTAGTCGTAATGAAGAATGTCTGCTACCTGCTCACCAATATCATTGACTTCTACAAGTACATATGCTTGGTTGTATTTGTAGCATGTGCTGTAAATAATTTCAGGATAGAGAGATGGTGAAATCTTATTACTTCTATATCGTGCAACCATTTTATACGGCATTTCTGTAATATCAATAACCGTAAATGCAGAATTATCTAAATGGACACCTCTCGAAACATCGACAACAGTTACGTATTCATGTCCTTTGATTGGATCTTCAAAAATAGCAAGATGTTCATTGGGATACTTGGGTTTTACCCACGGCAGGTTTTGCAGTTTTTTAGGACTAATGAGAGTATTAGTACTTCCAAGAAACTCAACCTCAAACTCTTGTCTAAACTGTTCTTCGCTTGTGTTCGCAATTGTTTCTTCTTTCCAAGCCTCATCACGTCCTGGAACATCTGACCAATGTACATCGATTGGAATATAGTTATTGTTTCTCTCAACAGCATTGGTATAAATTTTATAGAAGTGATTCATTCCTTTTGGAGTAGAAACGATAATAATCTTTGTCGTTTTACCAGAAGAAATTGTGGGATACACGGATGCGAAGAATTCTTCTGCGATATTGTCTCCAATAAACGCAAACTCGTCAAGGAAAATTAAATTGTATGATCCACCACGAATAGCGTCGGACGACGTGGCCGCAGCAATAACTTTACTCTGGTTTTCAAGTTCAATACTTCCTTTATTCCATTCGACAACACCTTGCTGAATCCATTTTGGAAGATACTGATAAGCTAGTCGAATTTTACCAAGAAGATCTTGTGCTAATCTCTCTTTGTTAGCCAGAATAGCAATATTCTGATCACCGTGAAACAGAACTACCCAAAGAATATAGCCAGTAACAGTTACAGACTTTCCAGCCTGCCGTGGAAGTTTACAGATAACAAAACGGTTGTCTTTGAAAGTATGTACCATTTTTTTCTGGTATTCATACATACGAAAAGGAACAAGCCCATGGTCAACGTTAATAATCTTAACATAGTTCTCAATAAAGTATTCCGGATCTTGAACACATTTGATATACTCTTGCATCTGCTCACGTGTATACTCAACATCTACGTTGACAGCTTTAAGATTTTTATTTCTTAGGTATGTATCTGCCATTTTTCTATTGACATCCGTTCATTTTGATGTTAGATTAGTATCTGTCCGGTTCGATAATACTAATTAGAGTCTTCTGATGGTTGGTCGGTAGGCACATTACCATTTTTAATCATCTGTTGCAATTCTTTAGTAGAACCTACAAACAGTGCATTAGTAACAGTTTTAGCATTTCCATCAGATTTATTCTCACCGACAGTCATACCAGATAGTTCATTAGACTGTTTCTTCAAATCAAGTAGATCTTTGTTACTTTCAACAAGAATTTTAATCAACTGACCAATAACTTCAAAGGCACGTGGATGTTGACTGATTTGTGCAATTCCAATAAGACTGTCAAGGGCACCCGCTCCTTGATCGATGATCATTTTTAGATTTTGTCTAGCGTATGCATAATCTTCTCTGATTTCTTTATCTGGTGCTGGAGTATTTGTTTGTGGAGGAAGTACTTCTTGTTTTTTGTCTTCATTAAGAATTTCTATAAGAGCATCGGCACCTTTGATGTTGAAAATCTTATCTAGATTCTGTTCCATATTTGATTTTGCGGCCATTATGTGTCACTCCCAGTTTCAGGATTATATTTCAATCCATCAGTGAAGAAAAATAGATCATCCGCAAATCCATAATCACTATTAGCAGAAATTTGTGAGATCGCAATAGATGCAGATGAATTGGTTGTTGGTGCTCCATTCGCAAGCAATCCAGGAGTTGCAATAATACGAGAATTGCGAGCACTTCCAACAATATTATTAGCATGAAAGTCAATTTGTGCTCTCTTAATAGTCTTTCCTGTAGTAACAGGTCCAAATACATATCCGCGAATTGTAAAGTTTAGATTCCAAATTAATGATCGTCTTGTAATAAAATCACCTTCATACGTGTCTTCAATATTGATGTCATTAAGAATAATTGGTGTATCAAATGTAAGACTCATTTCAGGAATCATTCTTACAGCCGTTGTAAATTCTGGACGAAAGTAAGGAATGATCTGTTCTACAATTTGTGCAGCATCATCAGCGTTTTTGGTAAAAATAGACAAAACAATCTGAATGTCATAGGGAACTGGAACATATTGTGTTTTCAAAATTCCAGTATCGGAACTAGAAATCGTTTTATTCTTGAGAGTACTTGAAAGCTTTCTTCGCCCATCATATGTCATTCCAGTAATCTCAAATCCAATTCTTGGAACCTGAACCATTACATCCTTTTCCAGATTTGGATCTGCTCCAATGCGTGCTAAGAATGACTCTTTTGGTCCATAAGCTATAGGAACAGAAATAGACTGAACGCGGTTTCCACTGCTGTCTAATCTCTGCACTACGATATCATTGAAAAGATTTCCAAATGCAATGATGTATTTGCGAATACTCTGATGATAAAACTGATCTCCAAACATTAGTATCTATCCCTTTCAGAGAATGGATTCTGTTCACTGAAATCAATAATATTGTCAGCTTCAGTTTGGAAGAATTCGTTGTTAGCAGATGCATCTGTATCTTCAATTCTGTATTCCTGAATAATAGAGTCTCCATCTTCAGCAAGAAGCTGATCACCTTCTTCCGTAAGCAATTCGTAAACCAAAATATCATTGCTGTAGGTTGTATCAATAGCATCAATTTCTGTGTTTCCAGTTGCAAAATCTTCGCTGCTGTATTTGAACAATTCACAACGAAGTTCATACATTTGCACGCGCCCAAGTTGATAAAACGGAATTTCGTGTTCAACGTGTTTAATTTCGAAGATCTTACCATTTAATGGGAAGTAAATAAGATCACCCTCAAGTGGTCTTTCAGAACTTATAGAGTAATCGTCGTATCCTTCAAGTACAAATGAAGCAGTATTGCCACTTCCAGAAGAAATAAATTGTCTACTTGGAGTAGTTGTACTTCCACTTTCAAGTATTAGATTGAAACCACTCTCTGTCATAAGTTTCTCAGAACGAATCTGCTCAAATCTTTTCTTTGCAATGACCAATGTCATTTCATCTCGAATTTCTAAATTGAATCGAGATAGAAAATCACCCTCTCCCTCAAATCCTTCTACGTTTTTCACATATACTTCAAGGGCGGCTGCAACATTGAATGTAGATAGTGTGTCTTCTCCAAATAGATTATCCTCACGAACAAGAGTACGAGGCAGATACTTAGCATCAATACCATGACTCTTAATAGATTCAATCACGAGATCTTCTATAAGATCCTGTTCTCTTGAATATGTTGAATGAGGAAAAAATGGATTTACTGACACTACACTTAGCCAATCATGTCAGCTACTGGAAGTGAGTAGCTGTTAATCATTTCTTCTTCAAGCTTATTGATTTCTTCCTTGGCATCTTCAAGAATCTGACGACCATTAAATGTAACACCACCTGGAAGTTGTAGACCCTCAAACTTGCTTAGGTTTTCGCCCCATTGTTTTTTCATTAGAGCAGTTGCATATCTTTTCAACCACCAATCATCCCACACATCCGTATATACATTAGGATCAACAATTTGATAAGCATCAATAATGATATAATCTCCAGTGGTGATTTTATCCCAGTCCATATCAATATGAAGACGATCTACTTTACGATTCCATCTGACAATCTGCTCACCGGTAAGTAATTCCTGGAGCATATCAATATGTCTCATAGCTAAATAGTATGGCACCATACTTGTATTTGAGAAATCGAAGAAATCATTAAGTTGAATTTGATATCTTACAGAAAAAAGTGAAGATGATGCAGTAGTACCGCTATCAAATATTGGAAGTATATGCTGAATACCGATAATGCTCTCATCGGTTGTGATATACTTATTTGTTTTATCTGCTGCTGTAACTTGGTGACGAATAAGTACACGTTGTGTCCCATCATGGTGGTAATCATGATAATAATCCAATGCTTCATCTACACGATCATCAACCTGATCATCAGAAATATTGATATCTAACACCGGATATCCGAGTTTTCTCAGACAATAGTCTTTAAATTCTTGTTTGGTTGTTGGACGAGCCATGGAGTATTCCTCTGTTTATTTTTATTTATAAGCAGAGGATTTACTCTTAAAATATAGCGCCGACAATTCCTGCAATAAAGATAGCCGCAAATGCTGCAATGATAACCTGCTTTGGCCATGGCTGAGCAAGATACCAATCCCGTGCTATACCATAGTACTCTTTAGTTTTATTACTCATTATTCTTATCCTATCTGGTTGTTTGGCCAGCCACCAGAAACATTGATTGTTTCTACGGCAGACACCGTGTTTGCATTGTTGATTTGATCTTTTAGATCATGAGAATGACGAATACAATTAGCTCCATATGCATACGCCGACACAAATAACGAAATTACTTCCTGATCATTAAATGGTACCTTTGTATTATCTTTACTTCTCCAATAACCCCCATGAGCATTTGCAATCCCGGAAGAAATTACAGAAAGCGTGTCTGACATATTTTTACGACCACCGTTTCCCAATTGAAAAGCATTGTTTTCATGATAAACGTCACCGTTTATTCTCATAGAAAGTTCTGCTGCAACTTCTGTTTTTTTCTTTTCTTTTAATCTTGAAATTACAGTATCACTTGGAAGATTTTGTACTTCCCATTGCTGAATCCAAGCACCATTTTGTTTAATTGGTGTAACTTCTACAACCTTCTGATCTGTATTTGCGGACGGTTTAGAAGTTTTGCTGTACTTGATATATTGCCCAATTTGATATTGATAAGGAAGATTTATTGGAAACGAAACATTAGGAAAAAGCTTACGAACATTAACTTCGTTAAGACTAAATTCTTCTACTGTATTATCTTCTGCAAGTTTAAGAAACATCTTTTATTCCTTCTTTTTCCTATTTATTATCCACTTTTCGGGAAAGATCTGTCCGGCGGCGTGAAAGCTGCAGTATATCGCTGAACCCCAGCAGTAAGCCGAAAATCCTCAATACGCCCGTCAATTGAATTTGCATCACCAAGTATAATTTGTGCGGATACACCAGGAAACACATTTCCAATATATGTATCTGCTGAAGTCCCATTCATCCATAGTGTTGATGTTGTTCCGTCATAAGTCACAGCAACATGTATCCACGTGCCAGTGCTTAATGCACCTGATCCATTCAACCTAACACCTGATCCAAATTGCTGAATTTGGAGGTCGGCGTTTGAACCTCCGGCGCCACCACCACCTTCGATTGCGCCATAAGTTATTCCACCACTAATGTACCGAAAGAATCGTGCTTCGTTAGCTAACGAATCTAAGTATGTCCAGAACTCAACAGTGTACGCAGGACCTAAACCTAATAATTCAGTTGCTGGTGTTGCAGCAGTGTCACTGGTTCCATCTAGCTCAATAGATGCGCCCGCAAATTTTACAACACCAGTGTCCGTTTGTGTATTACCGGTCAGAGTAATGTTGTGCTTTGCAGAAGCATCATAAATACCAGCATTGGTGAAGTTTACGAGTAGTTTAGTGTCTGTGACTGCTGTAGGCGGGGCTGTCGGAGGAGTAAAGCTACCTGTACCTGTCGTTAAAGCTGTTCCTACTATTAAACGAACACTGCTGATATATCCCTGAAACGGGTCAGCGCCACCATCACCAATTAGAACTGGCTCTGTGGTGTTATGTAATGATCCAAGAACAACGCCATCTTCGTGAACTCCGTTTATATAAATCCGATGTGTTGTGCCGTCGTAGGTTACTCGTATGTGTGTCCAAGCATTTAGAATAGGCGTGCTCGTCCCATCTATAGTTGTCTGAGCAAGGCCATCTGTTGACAGAGCAACATACCAGCCCGCGGGGCGTTGTCTGACTTCAAAACTTCTTTGATTGGTGGCTGCATTATGATGAGAATAAACGGTGTGAGAGGCGGCGCCATTGCCGCCCTGCGCTGTTGGATATACCCAAGCATCGAACGTGTAATCTGTATTTTGTGTGAAATCCGCATTGTCTGCGATTGATAGATAATCACCAGTCCCATCAAAGTAACCAGAACCACCGTGATCAGCAGCAGTCCAAGGAACTGTTGAGGGGAAAAGAGAGTGTGGCACGAGTGCGCAATTCGATCCGCTGAATGCTACAGTTTGATCTTGTCCACTGTTGTCTATTAAACGGTTGTCTTGGAGCGTTAGTAACTGAGTATTAGTGACTGCAGTTAGCGGAGCCGTTGGTGGAGTAAAACCAGTTGTGTAAACAGTTGAGCCAATCACCACTCTAAAGTCAGAGAAAAAACTAGGGTCGCAGTTACCACTTGAGTTGGAGTTGGCACCAAGCACTAGGTTTGCAGAGCTTGCGTGAACCGTGACACCGACCCTGGTCGCGTTCACACCTTCAACGCCATTAATGAATAGCAGGAAGTCATCACCGCTTCTGCAAACAGCAACGTGGTTCCATTCTTTTAGGACTAAACTTTCGGTGGAGGCGGTGTTAATTGACCAGGTACTTCCGTTAACTGAGACTAACAAAGACGGTGTTAGTCCCGCTGACGCGAAGTAAACCAGCACGCCACTGACGACGCCGCCATTTAATCGCTTAGAGAGTAAACCGTCGCCTACTTTATAGTCTTCGGTGGGAAAAACCCAAAATTCAAACGTAAATTCACTAGAACTAACGTCTAAACTGGCATCATGTGTAACGCTAAGAAAACCAGAGGTGTCTTTGTATAGGGACCAACCATTAGGACTGAACGGGCTAAAAGTTCCCTGCGTCGCATCGCCATTTGTTGTGATGGTATGATTAGAGGTGCTCTCATCGTCAAAAGATTGGTTCTGCTGCGCATCCACGTTCTGCTGGTTAAGTAGCAGAACCACCTTCTCCCAATATTCATCAGTAAAAGTTGCGCCTGCTGGTTTAAGAGCAGCCATTGAAATTAAATCCATAACTTACCTACTGTCAATTGATGATTCAATTCCGCGCCAAACAGTTCCGTTATTTCTTGTAAGAAATACTAAGATATCTGTTTGACCTGATGTTAGTGTTGGCGCAGTTTGTGCAGCCCATTTAACATTCGTCGGCCAAGTAATAGTATGATCTCCTGCACCATCCATTTCAAGAATAAATCCGCATGCATTTCCAGAAACAGCTGAATTGGCAAAAGAATAAGTTACATCTGCATCAATAGTATGATAGAAATAATTACCAGCATTCAAGTTAAGTGTAATAGAACCAGCAGTATTACCTAGATTTACTCCAGTAACTCCATGCCCCTTGAGCATTCCGTTTTCAATTGCGTTGTTACCAAAGTTTACATCTCCAGTAAATGTTCCACCAGACAGAGGAATATATGTAGCAGAAGCATTTGCAACTTGAAGTCTATCTGCAATAGCAAGATTTGTATTTGCAAGATTACTTTGAATCCAAGAATTTGTATTTGCAAGATTACTTTGAATCCAAGAATTTGTATTAGAGAGAACTGATTGTAATTGTGTGTTAGTTGCAATACGAGCACCACCAACAGTAAATGTTCCAGTTACAGATGTATTTTGACCAGAAAATGTTGCATTTGCACTAACATTAGCAGTACCCTTTACGGAAAGAATTGAAAGAGTACCATGATTGAGACCTGTCGTATTGGCAAATAAACTAAGTTCATCTGCAAGCAAGTTATGATCAGTTCTCAACTGACCGATTGTATTTGCTGTAGTTACTGTATTAAATTTTGATCCGACTGCCATTTCTTTTTCCTTAGTTTATTTATTTATTAAGCGCGCCAATCTAAACCAAGAATTCCTCCAGCGCCTGTTCCACCTGTTCCTGCACCTGATCCTGTTCCACCGCCACCGCCGCCGCCACCGCCGCCGGCAACAGAATTCTGTCCATCCAATTTTTTTCCGCCGCGTGTACCAAAGTTAATACCACCTGCTCCGCCACCGCCGCCGCCATAGAAATCTCCGGTTGGAGATCCACCATTAGCCTTAGCTACTGGAACAATACCTGTAGTATCAGATGGATTACCACTGGTTGCTGCAGATCCACCTGTTCCTGAACTATCCCCTGAACCATTACCACCAGGAGCCCCAGGCGTGGCCGGGCTGTTGTCACCATATCCACCTCCACCGCCGCCTCCATTTGGAGAAATACCAGGAGAACCTCCACCAAAGCGCCCACCTCCTGAGCCGCCATTTCCACCTGCTGTACCGTCACCTCCAGAACCACCAGCTCCACCTGTAATTAAATTAGTGTCAGAACCAGCATTCAAACGAAAGACGTCAGACGAAAGACTGTCTTGAATATAAGTATCTTCTCCTGCACCACCAACAACCATTGTATATTCTTCACCAGGAGTTACAGTAATATTAAATGCTTCTCCGAAATCAGAAAGAATATGTTCGCCGCCACCACCGCCACCTCCACCGCCATTACTTACGGAGTTTGCAGAACCGGTTCCGCCGCCAGCAGAACCAAAGACATAAATTTTAGTTGTCTTAGATCCAGGTGTAAGTTTGTAGCTGCCAGGTTTTGTAAGAAGCAATGCATCGTCAATAAGGTCATATGTCCCATTATAATTTGTTCCACCAGATACACTGATAGGTTCAATCGCTACTTCATATGGACTGATAGCAGAGTTAACCCTGCGCATAACTCTACCAATTTGCATTAATAAAATTCCTGGCCAGACGGGAATCCGTAATAAGTTGTTCCACCATTACGAGTAAAGAAGGAAAGAAAATCAACAGCTTCGTTACGTGAAGACATTGTTGGAATTGAATTTCCTGCCCATTTTACAGAAGAAGGCCATGTAATTTGACGTTCCGTTCCGTCACATGTAAAGATAAGAGTAAATGAAAATGCATTTGCTCCGGCTGGCGGATTGTTGAAGTTTACAGTATCAACAGTTGCAGTCAAATCAATTCCAAAGTTCTGTGCTGAACTTAAATCAAGTGTAATCGTATTGGATGAAATTGATGCTGTTGTATATGTCTCACGATATGTCTTTGCTTTAACAAAATTATTGAATGTAGTATTACCATTGACAGTGTGTGTATCACCGGAAAGAACAGTATTAGAAGTAATAAGTGTATTTTTTGAACGGATAACTGTATTGGAACTATTCTTAAGTACTTCGAAATTACCCTTAACTACTGCTCTTCCTACAGTATGAAGTGCACCAGCAATATTTGTATTTGCACCACTTAGAGAAGTATTAGACAAAACATAAAATCTTCCGCCGCGAATATCAGTATTCGCACCTTGTAATTCAGTATTAGCTTTAAGATAAACATCATTGCCAATAAAGTTAGTATTAGCACCGCGGAATGTTGTTTTCTTTACAAAGTTAGTATTGGCTCCATTAAACACAGTGTTGGAAACAACAAGTAATGTTCCTCCATCTATGTTAGTATTAGCACCATCCATGACAACAGTATTTGAGAATCGACTGTGAGCAGCTGTAACATATAAATTTGCCCCGCTTACACGTGTATTACCAGTACCACTAAGATTTACTGAAGTAACAGATGGAATACCAGTTGTGTTCGCCATTTTATTGACAAATGAACTGATCAAATTGGTGTTAATGCGCCATGTATCAAATGTGTTTGTAATTGCTGTATTAGATAACTGTTGCGGCATTAGTTAGTTCCTATATTTGCGATATGCTCAAGAATTTTCTCTGTTCTTTCAAGCGTTCTTTCAAGTCTTTCCATTCGTTCATGAAGATCATCAATTTTTTCAGACTGTTTACGTCGAGCTCTATAGGCTCTAAGACCATCGCTGTCTACATTTAATAGAGCACCCGTTGTTTTATCTTTAACGAGATCTTCTCTTCCAACAATTTTCTCTTTGTTTTCCATTATTTCTGCAGTGCAATTGCTCTAAAGTTACGAACTCTTGGCGGATTAACTGTCGTTGATGACAGAAGAACAAGCTTAACTTTCAGATATTTATATCTCGAGAAAGCAACTCTTGAATTATTAGTATACTGAATAATTCCGGTCGTTGTATTTGCTCCAGATTTATATGTGTCTGACCAATTAGGAACCGTATACTTTCTTTCTGTAAAGTCATTACGGTTTTCCGTAGACGAAACAACCAGATTAGAAGTTGCATCCGTCATTGGTACCCAACCGCGATCTTCAAGAGCATCATCATCTTCACGATTGAGAATCTTATAGTATGCTTTAATCTGTGAATCGTTTGGAGTATAACCGTCAAGATAGATAAGTAAATCTTCAGCATCCTGTCCATCTTCAAGTACAACTGTTTTTGTGATATATCTTGATTTTGCATTACCACCAGTTGTGTTTGCAGCTGGACCATTGACCCATTCACTGTCTTCATTTGAAGAGTCAGCGTTAATCATGTTCTCGATATTTACGAGATAGGTACGATCAATATCGATAGCAGGAGATACTCTATCATTACGTGAGAACATATTGATGATTGCTTCTCCTGTCGGCGGCAACGACTGATCTCTTTCTGATGATTTAGAGAGAATAAATCTGCGTGACTGATTTACTGTTGTTTCACCAACAGTAAAGTCAGTACTATCTACTTCAAACGCATTTGTTGCAGATGCAAACTTACTTGATGACAGAATACGTGTGTCATTAAGATCAAGATAATCAGACCATAACATGAATGAATCTTGATTTAGTACATCACGACTTACAACATTTGCTGTATATCCATTAACTCTTGATGTAAGTGTTGTATTTGCAACGAACTGAGCAGATGCGTTGGTAGTGACTCCACTTGGTGTTTCATATACTCCAGTTGTGTTTGATACGTAGAGGTATGAGTTTGAGTAGTTGGTACTATCATAGTAGTACAGTTTACCAGTTGCATAGTTTTTAGCATGAATAACCGCTGTTTGCCCGGTAGCAACACTCGTATCAGAGAACTTGAACGTAAGCGTTTCACCAATTTGGAAATCAGTTCCTGTAGTGATTTTTGTGACCACAATGTCATTGGCTGACGCGTTGATTCCAGTGTTGGAGTCCGGGCCAATTCTCGAAACCGTACCGATTGCTCCAGACGTTCCTCCAACAACAAATTCTTGGCCTGCTCCATTTGCGATCGGAGGTGTGCCAGAGACTGATGTAGTAAGTGTAATTCGCTGTGGTCCATGTATCACCTCTCCAAATTTTGTAAAGTAATCCTGTGAAGTAGAACTTGGTACTCCGTTAGAAACATTGTCGACCGTAAAGAAGTCAACATTTGCTTTCTTGAGTACTGCAGTTCCTGTAGCATTTGTAGTAAACTTAGCCAAGTAAACAGTAAACTTCAGATCTTCTTCCTGAATTGCGGTATACTGACGATCATTAGAAGATGCATGAAGCATTCCAATTGCAGGCTGTTTACTTACACGATTTCCTGTAACCGTATCTACTTCACCAAGCCTTGAGCACCAGATATTATAGTTCGGATTGTTTGCAGCAGGACGAACAACGAGTGCATATTCTCTTGATCCAACTAAGTAAATTGGAGTAGAGAATGTAAACGGTGTTGGTTTGCTTCCATCGTCACTTAGGTTGACATCTGCGCTGTTGACAGTAACTTGGCTGAATGGAACAATCTTACTTGTAATTGCGTTGCTTGTTTTATCAACTTCTCTAATTTCAACAGATACTGGATAGTTAGCATCTTTTGACTGGAAGTACAGATCAATCTTAGTTAAGAAAGCACCGGATGATGACGCACCGCTAAGACCAACATCTGCAAGAGTAAATGTTTGTGCTAACGGATCTTCTGCGCAGGCTCCACCTGATACAGATAGAGATGCACTGTAAGCATTTAGTGCAGCCTGTGTATCAAACAGACCAGTTGGATTGATGACTCCGGTAAATTGACCGTTCCAGAGAAGTCCACTTTCTCCAAGTTCTGGTGCATCTACGGAATACTGAATTGGAACGGGTGCATTTGGATTTGTAGTAATCGGAGGCTGTGCACTACCAGAACCAACAGCTGCTGTATTTGCTGTACCAGGCTGTGGTGATGCTTCGTATGCTTCTCCACCAGGAAGTACGTTAACAACATCATGTCTATCCTGTTTCCATCCACTGTATTCTGAAACGGCTTCATTGCGAATTTCAGGAATACGCGTAGTAACGATCGTATCTTGTACAGACTTAGTTGTCCCAGATGAAGTAAAGAATGCATCAGCTGAAGTAGTTGTTTCGTTAAGTCTCGGAATATTTTTCGGACTGTCTGTAATACGGAATACTTTAGTACCAGTTGTGAACTTCAAGCTTGCATCGTTTGGAATACGGAAGAGACCATATACATTTCCATTAGCATCTGATGTCAGCGATCCACCTTCATTAGCCGTATTTGCATAGCTGCTGTTTGTTGGTGTGACATAAGAACTGACATAACGATTATCAAAGTAAGCATAAAGCTTAGTATTAGGTTTCATTCCAATTGCATTGAATTTAACAATACGCGAACGCATGTATTTCGAAACACTAACGCCAACAACGTTTGTATTGCGTGTCGTCTTGATTGTATCTGGAAGACGTTTGATCTGAACACCAGATCTTTGGAAACGATAATCCGTTACAGCAATACTACGCTCAACATCATGTAAGAATTCTCTACCAGCTCCATTGATAACAACCTCTTTTGAAACGGTTGGATCTGTGTAGTATTCATTTCTTGATGAATCATCTACTTCCCAATCGCCCCATTCTGTTGTGATAACTTTTTCTTCAAAGTAGTTGTCATTGTTATTATCAAAGTTCTGATTGACATCTGGAAGCTGAATAACACTTTCCCACGTATCATTGTCTGGGTCAAGAGTCATTGTTCCGCGGAAGTTATAAAACAATCCAGCAAGATTACGAGTATGTGTAGAATACGGATTCTTGAATGTTTGATCGTGTTCATACTTAAGTGTAACCAATTTTCCAACAGGAGGATTTGCAACAGTTTGAATTTTAGAGATACTCCCTGAGGTACCTCCAGTTACTGTTTCTCCTGCAGTAAATGATCCAGAAGTAATAGTTTCAATATAGAGCTTATTGTCTACTTGATAAACAAGTGTTCCTGTGGCTCCGCCAGCGCCAGTAATTGTTTCACCTGCAGTGAATGTATTACCTGTAAGATTAGTATTACTCAGTGTTGAATTGATATAAAGTGTTAGCTTAGAATCGCGTGGCTTATTGAGAACATTAGTGCTATTCGCAGAATGATAGTTCATTTCTACATGGTCAACCTTAACTGGTGGACGCATTTCATTCTTTGTTCTATCAATTGAGATAGAATAATCATCATCGGCTGGATCACCAACTCCATGACCGGTAAATCCATCTACAATAATTCCGTTCTTGAAACGATCAATACCAGAAGAGTCTGCAATAAATCGACCAGCAGTTTCTCTTTCAAGCTGATTTAGAGCAACATAGTATTCAAGGCGACTGATACGTTCATCAAGAGCACCAATGTCTTTCATTTTATATCCGCGTTGTGATGTAGGAGTCATCTTGACAGCAAGATCACGACGCTTGTTTGGAGTCAGTTTGTTTGCTTCACTTAGAGGAATTGAAGGATACGGAGGAATATGCAGAGTTGCCAAAATCATAGCATCTGCTGGACTACGAGGAGGCTGAGGAGCCTCAGAAGGAACACCGCGAACCGTACGGAATGATCCCTTTGAGTCGATCACAAGAAGATCTATACGACCAAGATAATTCTGGTAATCAAACAAGAAATTAGCATTCGGAGGTGAATAGTGCAATCCGCTTGCAATAGTCGAAATTGTAGTATTTGTCGGAGGATTGGTTGTGATATTTGTCAGTGATGTAACATTATTTGCTGTATCACTAATACGTGGACGAATGTCAATACAATCTCTCAGATCAAGTACTTTACCGTCTGTTGGAGAAATAAACAGAGGAATTTCTTCTGTTTTGATTGAAGTATTACTTGGATTGCTATCATTGATAGGATAACTGTCAACACTGAAGTAACCAATACCAGATGATGTATCATGTTCGAAGAAATCATACTTAACAAGCAGATAATCTGATGTTGTCAGAGTCAATGGCTTGAAAGGATTGCGCTTAAGTTTACCATGATTGTAAAGATTGTCTCTTTGTCCGTTATCAAGAACAAAGTTTTCTGTCACATCTACTCCATCCGTAAGAGCAGAGAATGCAGATCCTTTACGACGAACCTGTGTAATCTTATGAATGTCGGATACACCGAGATTCCATGGACCAAGAATTCCTCCATTAGCAGAGGAAAGATTCAGTTGTACGTAACGATTCTTTCGAATTGTTTTGTCAATCTGTGCTCCGTCAACTCTTTTCTGCTTAGAAATTACAGTTGCCGAAACAGATCCAGTTGTGTTGAAACCTTCTTTGAGATCAAAACGAACAGACGTTGATGATGATGAACCTACAAGACGACCAGTAGCTGTGTTAGATCCAGCAGCACCAGTACCAGTCAGATCAACAGCCTGCCCGGCGAAGATAACTTTGTGATGATTTTGTGATCCACCGGTTGACCAGTTCTTCGTATTAGAAATGATTAGATTTGTGTCATTCTGAATGGTAAGAATGCGTTCACCTTGAGTTCCATTACCAAAATGAATGTATTCACCGACATTATATTCTGATGCAAAGTCAGTTCCTGAACCAGCTACGTTTGCACCTGTTACAGTTACTGTTCCTGTGTGATGTGCCGTAGAAGTATTTGCTGTGGTATTAAAGAATAAATGATAATTATCACGAATTTGAGAAGCTGTAAGTGTCCCGGTTCCGTGATTGATCTGTCCTGTTCCAGATGCAGCAGAAGTAGTAATAGTAAAGACACCAGTATTCGAAATGTTTACTGACTCTCTCTTCAAGTAACGATGATCAAGATCAAGTGTTCCGCTTGCGTCTGTAAGTTGTTTGACACCCCTTGATCCAATTGGATACACACCTCTAACAAACCCAGGCTCCTGAATTGAGGCTACTCCGTTAGAGAGAACCACATCAGCAATTGAGTTAGCAGCTGAACCTGACGTCCAGTTATCCAAGAAGACACTGCGTACATTAGCAAAATTAGCTGATGACATCTGAATATCATAGAGATATAGATTATATAGTGCGTTGTTACTTCCAGGTGTTCCTGATACATACTCGAGAGCACGGGCACGCGCAGTACCAATCTCTGAACCAACCGCAACACCCGTCTTATTATTTCCACCAATACCACCTGTATGTACATAAGTATTGGCAGCACTGTTTCTGAGACTGATTACACTGTGCTTATTAAAGTCCCATGAGCCAGCAACACCATAAACCTGTACATAATTTCCGTAATTGGTAGAAACTGTTGCATCATTATATGTCTTTGTGTCAATTCCTTTCGGTGTTTCTACGTATGTAGTTCCAGATGTTTTATGATCGTATCCGCGAACATAAGCTTTACCACTTTCAACACCAAGCATGAGAAGGTTGTTATTCCCGCGAGATGATGATGAAAGAATACCATTGTTATTACCGGTCTTTAGATGTTCATGAACTCTAACACCCATACCTTCTGTTACGTAATCACCTTCATTATCGAAGGCTCTGCGTGCTACATAGTCACGAAGTTTGTTATACGTAGATGCATCACGCTTAAGCTCCATAGCTCCATTTTTGATTTGGAGAAGTTCTACAAAGTTACTGTTTGCTCCAAATGAAGATGTCGTTGATCTCGTTGTAAGAATCGGATCAAGTTTAAGTCTATCTGCCCCAACAGCACTGTAATTCTTAGCTCCACTTGCAGGATCAAGTAATGATAAATCCTGTGAAGAAGTGACAACATTCTCCGCAATATCAAATCCTACGCGAACTGTTGGGAATCGTGAACGTTTACCGACAATAACGCTCTGCTCAGGAACTCTAATAAAGTGATCCTTCGCAAAAATAATACCTTCACGAACTGTCATGCGCGCTGAATAACCAGTAGCATTAGCCTGAGAAACAACATTTGCAGAAAGTCCGCTGTTAGCTACTAGCTGTTCTCCTGCAGACGATGCATCTCCAACAAAGATCTTCTGAATATTGTTTGAACTTGAGCTCGTGTATTTAACGAACAGTGTTTTAGTATCCAAACCGTCTGCTTCTGACCCGTCTTCAGATCCAACAACATATGCTGTAATTCCAGATGTCTGTCCTGTAATTGATGTTCCCACAAGAGCAGCTGCATTTACAGTCGATCCAGTATTAGCACTATCGCGAATACGAACAAAACCAACCTGCTGATCATAAAGAATTTCACAGCCTTTAACAACCGCTCCTTCTTTAAGAATATGCTCTCCAAATCGATCAATTTGATTTTGAAGAAGTGTTTGAAGCTGAGTTAATTCTCTGCCTTGAACAGCACGTCCTGGACGAAACAGAAATCTATGAAAATTCTTTGTTTCATCAAAGTCATCATAATAAGGATCAACATTGAAATCTGTTGATAGTGTGTTTGTATTAGATACTGAAACGTCTGCCATGGATTACCTTTAGAATGTAAAGACGAGTTTGAAGTTTTCATCTTGATCACGCGCGCGTGAAATAGCTTGTCTATTTTCTATATATATGACTTCACCTGAGTATGGTTTAAGATCAGCGGCAGTAATACTGTCAATAATGCCGTTAGCTCCTGAACTTGTAACTGTTTCACCTGTGGAAAAAGCAATATTAGAAGAGACAAGTACTACATGCAAATTGCCTGCAGTATTCGATGAATTTGTATTTGAAAAACGAACAATTCGACCAGTAGCCCCTGAAGTTTCTCCAGTAACAACACTATCAAGTACAAATGAACCACTTGAACTTACAGAGCTAAGATTGAGTTTTGTTGTTTGTGATACAGTTGTTGTAGTACAAAGAGATCCGTTTGCCCATTTCGGGTTAAGAATCAATCCAAATCGACGATAGTCATTGACGATTGGAAGTGTATTTGCTTCATCTCTTTCAAGCGTAACATTAAACATGAGATTCTTGCCGTTAAGCTCTTGTACTGGATTAGAACCATGTCCTCCGTTTTGGGGAATGTATGCTGTGGCAACTGCACCGGATCCACTATTAGCTGTAATTACAACATTAGCTGTTGAATAATCAGATCCTTCGTTGATAATATTCACATATGAAATTGCTCCAGCAACCACGTTTGAATATGCTGTTGCTCCTGTTCCGTCTCCATAAATTGTTACCTTTGGAGAAATAAGATATGCAGAAGACGTATTTGGAAGTGATGTGAATGCAGCATTAACAGTTGCTGTTCGTGTGGATCCAACATAGTTAATAATTTCTCTTTGCTGACCAGATCCAGCACTACCTGTGATACGAAGAACACTTCCGTTGTAAATATCATCTGTACCAGACGCATTTGATCTAAGTACAAGAGTGGTTGAATTTGAAACCGCATTGAAACCAAGAGTATTGGACGTAAACACATATCCAGATCCTCCGGTCGTCACATCGATAACTTGAATAGATCCATTAACTGCGGCCTGCTGTACATCCCATTGAAGAGAACTATCATCTGCTGTAAGTGTTTTTACTGGGATATAATTCGTAGAAACAAAATCTGTAATGTCATCAGAAGAAAGTGAATACATGAATTTCCATTTGTATCCATCGGCAGTTGTGAGAACAGATGTACTTGTTCCTGTTGGTTCTACTGTTGAATTCGCTCCACTATTATTGAATAAACACTTATAAACATTGTTTGCACTTGAAAGAACGAAGTATTGAGAAGAAAAAATGTTTGTATCTGTGTGATCATATTCGGTAAAAAGAGTATTATTTGACCAGTTGTATCTATTTGTTGCTAAAGAAATACCACCAGGAATAATTCTCTTAAGACCGAACATATCTCTCCAAACATCATAGTCAACATTGCCGACGTAATTTGATTGTGCTGGAACTGACTGTTCGTTTGCCCAAGGCTCAATTCTTCCAATGAAGAGATATAGATAATCATCTTCACTATCAAGTGCTGCTTTAAACTTTTTAGCAGTTTCGATGCTGAAATTGTATGTTACGATTCCTGACATTTTCTCTCTTTCGGCTACAAATTATTTATAAGCTAATTATAGATGATATCGATTAAAGAATAATATTGTCCGTTAGAAACATAAGAAGTTTCACTATTTCCGGCATATGAAGGATCAATTCTCATTGACTCTGCTCCGTAAACAGTAATGGCTCTAACGTCAGTATTTCCAAGTGGTGTTGGAGCAGAAATAGCATTATCCGTTTGAATAAGGATAGAAGTATTTCCTGGAACAATTGCGCTTGAATTGTTGAAGAAAGTATTGTTTCCGTATAGCAAACTATCCGTTCCAACATAAAGCATTGGTGTATTTGAGAAACGGTTTAGCATATATGGATCTGTCTCCCAGAAACTCAATGATGTAGTATTTGCAACAAAGACTCCACCAACTCCAAGTACCCACGCTGTATTTGGTTGTTCAATTGTTTCTCCAACGGTCACAGAAGAAGCTGTTGACTCAGAAGTAATAAGTTTAGTGCCAAACCTTTTGAAACCAGCTGGATGAAGTAGATCGTTCACGGCCTGTCTATACTCTCGTGTATTCATAGTACTTTTAATAACATAAGAGTAATCTTGATAGTAATCATTATCTTGTAACTTCATATTACTTGACAAGAATCCACGAGTATCAGTATATCCGCCTTCTCCAATAATAAATCCAGAAGTAACTGTCGTTCCAATAGCATTTACTGTTCTAAGTGTATTATTTACTGTATTTGCTCTACTTGAATCGTTTGCCGCTGATTGGTTGTAAATTTGTGCTGATCTATCACGAGTATAAAGAGACCCCTGTTCGTTTATAGCAATTGTACTAATGGATCCGGGAGCATGTGCCACAGAAATAACAGCGTTATTTCCAAGTCCGTTTAGTTGTAATTCAGCTACATTCTCCTGAGTAACAATAACAGATGGAAGTATAGAGTATCCAGTCCCAAAATTGGTAATGTAAATTCCAGTAATTGCACCAACACTTATATTACTAAATACAAGAGAAGATTGAAGAGTACTATTGACATTTGCTGTTTGTAAATTTGCACTTCCGTTAACAGTATTGCCACCAGCACCACCAAATGCTGTATTACTATTGATGTTTAGTGGAACATGAGAAAAGTTATTGATAGTATCTGTGTTGATCGATACAACACCAGAATTAGATACACTTGAAATATAGAAGCTTGCACCAGTACCAGAACCACCGGCAATAGTGATTGATGCATTTGTAGTATATCCATTTCCTCCATCTTCAATAGCAAAAACTACTGCTTCTGTATCAGATGTTGTGAGAACATATCCGTTAGCACCGGAACCAGTGCCATGATCTGAGAATGTAATATGATCTCCAACTCTATGATAAGCTCCACCAAAAGTAATATCAAGATTAGCAAGAGGACCAGTTCCGGTATAGATTGTTCCAGAAAAATCAGAATCGGAAGTACTAATAACTTCATCATTTTTAAATGTACCATTGATACGCGACAGATTATAATTGAACACCTCAATACCAAATTCTCTCGTAGCAGAAATTGATTCTACACGCGCCTGCGCACCAGACTCTCTACCAAGTATTGTTTGTCCGCCCTGTGCATATGCATTACCAGAAGTAACATTTACACGAATATACTGATCTTTTTCCCAGACACCATCACTCACACGAAGTATATTGTCTGCTGGATAGTAAATATCAATTTCTTCATTATACAATGCTCTAAACAGAAGCTTGTATGATTCTTTAGATCCTTTTGCTCTATAAAGATCAAGAACATTTTTTATGAAAGTACGTTCGTTTGCACTAATTGATTTTGGAACATTGACGAGATATTCTCTTTTAAACCAATCAAGATATTCACTCGTTGTATTATCAATGTCTGTATAGTTCAAAAGATTTTTAGATCTTTCAATAACTTTACCATCTTGCTCAATAGATTCATAATAAGCTTTGACAAATTTCACAAGCAAAGGCCCTTCTTGTTTGATAAAAGAAGGGAACTGATCCTCAATAAGAACAGATATTTTTTTGTTAGTAGACATTATGCTTTATATACTGTTACACCAGTTTCGTTACTTCCAGTCGTCAGTGTTGAACCCTGTGTAGTAACTGTTGAAACGCCAAAGTTTGTCGAAGTTCTTTCATCAATCATCGTAATTTTTGTATCACTGAAAAGAAGTAATTCGTTTGTTTCTGCTCTCACATCTTCTGTTTTTGGTGATACATAAAGACTGATAAAGGATCCAAAATATGCTGTTGGTCTGAAACTGTTGATTTTTACGATTCCCTGAGCATAATCAATTGTGCCGATATTATCATCAAGATAAATTCTCTGAGATCCTTTAGCATAATAAATTCTAACAGTTCCTTCTCCATCATCATCAAAAAATGCTGTTTTGCCTTCATATGTAAAGGAGCTTGAAGAAAGCGTTCCTGGAATTCCATCTTCAATATGAGCATGCCTTTGTTCAAGAGAATTATTAAAGTTCAGTGTATATGTAAATGTAGCTGACAGAATTGGAGTAAATCTTTTCTCGAGACCAATGGTTGTAATATTTCCAAGTATAGATGCATCCGTATCATCAATTTTTCTAGTAAAACTGGAGTATCTAAATAAATTATTATCAAATGTTCCGAGTTTACTTGTTTCAAACGAAGTAATTGAGTTTTCTACTTTTTCTCTAAGTGCACTTGCCGACAATACTGTAAGATCACTGTCATATTTAACAGTAATCGTTGGATTGATATAAAGATATGTTGCGTCCACAAATTCTGTTTCTACACCAACAATACTGTATTGTTTAAGATGATTTTTGATAACATTTTTTCTTTGATCTGATAAAAATAGAGCAGTAGATGGTTTTGCTGCTATAAAGACACGACCTGGAGTAGAGGGAATATTATTCTCTCCACCCCAAGCACGCAGGCTGCTAATTTCTGGAAAGTCTCTTTTAATAATGCGCTCATAGTCTTTTGCATTAACGGCGCGATTCTGTGTCTGATAGTTACGAGGTGCACTGAATTTAATGCTTTCAATTGTCTCTGTATTTGCACCACCTTCAGCTGCTGTTTGGACAGTAAAGCTATAATTTGAATATCCTCCTAGTGTAGAAGGACCAGAGAATGTATTTGCACCATTAAGATCACTTCCGTGACAGACACGATATCCAATGATAACAATGTTGCCATTATCCAATTCTTGTCCAAGAACATCATCACCGAAGATCAATTCATATTCTTCATTCTCGTTTTCTTGCAGGAAGTAAATTTTACTGTTAGCATAAACATTGCGTAAATCTGTAGCTCTCGTAAATGTTCTTGTGGTACTATTAGAAGAACTAGTTTGTACTTCTACAGTAAGAGATGTTGTATCAACATTCTTGTTTGGAATATTAAATCTTTGATTGGTACTGTTCACGTCAACAGTATAACGATGAGTCAGCGGTTCACCTTCTACAATATTCAAGTTAGCACTGTATGTATTACTTGAAGGAAGAATAGTATAAGATTGAGGAGTTACAAATTTATAAGTAATTCCGTCAACATCACTTGTGAATACTGTATTCTTATCAACTGTGATAGATGCAGGAGAATCATTTGGAACTACTGTTACTTGAACAACCGCGGTAGCTCCACGAGCAGAAGTTGGTGTGTATCCAAGCGCTTTTGCTTTACTGACAACATTATTGCGAATCTGAGCAGAGTCAAGAAAAGATTCATTGGTTGCCATATTTATATAAATGGCATTCATATAAGTATTATAAGCAAGCATATCAATGAGGTTAGCCATAGCTGAACCTTCAAAGTCATGATCGCTGAAATCGCCGACAGAACTGATGTAGTTCTTAATGTTATTACGAATAGTCGTAAAATTAAGAGATGTTACGTTCAGAACATTATTGGAAAGAGCCATTATCGAATTCTTTCTACTGAGATAGTTGTTGTGACTGCATCTGTAAGATTGCGAATAAGAAACGTGATTGTAACCTCAAGAGAATTAATATCTGGTGTTTCATCAACTTTCACTTCAAGAATTTCAACCCTTGGTTCATAGTTTCTAATTGCAACTCTGATATCTTCTTTGATCTCATAAGAAATATTTGGACCAAAGTTTTCAAATAGCTTTTGACGAATGCTACTACCCAAAAGAGGCTTGTAAAAACGTTCATATCTATTAGTTAATACAATAGACTTAAGTGCTTGTTTGACTGCTCTTTCGTTCTTCACAATTGACAGATTCTTAGTTACAGGATGTGCTGCAAACGACAAATCTAAATCAGAGTACTGTATTGAATTGGGTACTGGCATTCGCCCCTCTTTTCTTTATATTTATAACTCTGATTCTCTTTTTACTTTAGAACTCTCAGGAATAGACAGTCCATTTTCAAGATTAGACTGCAATTTATTCATTGCAGAGGTGATATTTTCATCAGTTTTAGAAGCAAGATCAATAGATTTACTTAGCTCTTCTTCCGTTTTATTTAATGCTTTATCAATAAGTGCTGCTGCATTTTCTGTTGGAACAGTAATTGGATTTCCTTTAATGATCTCTACACCGTCAAAGATTTGTAGATTAGGAACATCTTTACATGGATCAAAATTCTCGAAGTCTTCTATGAGACTGTCAATGTATCCGTTGACATCAATTCCAGTATACTTACTCTGAATATCGGAAATGAGAGCAGCGAAAGCAACCGGGTTTCTCTGTTTCAAATTGGTTTTTAATGCACCTTTAAGAGCTATAAAATCTTGTTGGAGACTCTCATCTGGAATTAGATCTCCAGGAATAAGACTCTCAAGGTTATTTTTAAACGCTTTGATTTGACTTGATACGGCTGACTCAAGACTATCAATTGCTGCTGTGATACCATTTGTTACATCATCAATTTGTGAGTTGACGATATTCTTCAGCTTCTTAGCTTCATCTTCGAGTTTCTGAATGGATTGAGAAATACCACAAAGAGACATTACTGAGGAGCTCCTGTATCTTGTTGTGTATCACTACCGCTATCATCATCCTGTGGATGTGTATGATTGACAAGACTGATATTTGAACCACCACCAAGCACGTCTGTAGATGCATCAACAGTACCAGTCACGTTTGTGTTATTGTTAATGTTCAATGTAGTTGCTGTCATGTTACTGTCTTGAAGAGATTTAACATTGAATTTAAGAGCAGCTGCAAGGTTGACATTCTTTAGTGCACCAATATCAAAAGAACCAAAGGTTACAAACGATGTATTTCCACTAATAATACTTGAGGAATTCTTAAGTACAGTTTGCCTCATGTTTTTACTTACGGAAACGGAGTAATTTTTACCAATAGAAGTAGATACATTTTTCCCGAAGTAATAACGTGAATCTTCTCCTGCTCTTTGATTTATTCCACCATCGATTTGTTCTGATACATCACTTTTTACTTCTTTGACATCATTACCACCAATCTTTGTTACTCTATCTCCATGAACGGTTAGAAAATAATCGCCATCAACTTCTTCGACTCTATTTCCCTTTGTTAGAATATGTGTATCACCTTCAACAGTAATATTGACCGCTCCTTTAACGTAGACATTCTTGCCAGACAGATGCATTTCATATGTTTCACCGACAACTTTGGTAACCTTCGTTCCATCTGGTTGAATTTCTTCAAATGTTCCAGCCGTATGATAATTGTGAATACGTTCTGCGCTCGGTGTATCATCAACCTCAAATACGTGCCCGGATTCCGTTTTTCTCACATGGTTATATGGATATGTAGAGACAATTGGATCTTCTTGATTTCCATATCTAGGTTTTGGCTCGTCATAACTATTACGTTCAAAGAGTGCATTATCTTTATTAGATGTGTCAAGTACTGTGTCTACTCTTGAAGCAACTGCTTTCTGTATTTCAAGAAGCCGTGCTTCTCTTTTGCCTTTCAATGATTGATCTTCAGAAGCTTCTATTTCTCCTCGTGCAAGCGTAGGAGTATCAGGCACATTATTGGCATATGGATAAATATTCCTTGGATCTCTAAATGCATCTCCAAGTACTTCTCCGCTTGGAATTCCTGCAAAGGAACCAAAGATAACTGGAAACTGAGCAGACTCTCCATCCATGAAAAATCCAAAGACCCATGAACCTTCGAGCAATCCAGTAGCAGATGTACCAATACCAGATAATGCTCCAGAAGTTATTGGTTGAATAGGAATAGCCCATGGAAGATCATCTGTGGGTAGCACATCTCTATTTTCATCATGCCAACCCATGCATCGAACTTTACATCGACCAATCTGCAATGGATCATAACGGCTTTCTACTACACCAAACCACCAGATAAAACCATCAAGTCCAAGGAATTCTTTATTCTTAGCCATTACTTAACCTATCACCTTCAGTTTGAATCTTACTTGCATAAGAGTTTTTGACACATTCAAACGTCGTTGCAAATGAGTTGTTATCGAACTTAAATGTATGTGTCAATGAGGTTACAAGAAACTTGGCATTTCTTACACCATTTGCGTCTGCCTTTTCTCCGCCATAGAATATATTGTAGATCTTAGAAAACTCTTCATCATTCGAATCCTGTGAAACAAATATATTCACAACACTTCCAACATGAAGATCGGATGCACCAGAAATAGTACATTGCAACTTAATTGCATTCAGAAGTTCGCGGCTAGCTACATCAAGATGCGCAAAACGATTTCTTCTTCTATAATAGAAATACTGTTTGTCTGTCTCTTCCGTGATGTGTTCTCTAACATAATCATTAAGTACAGTGGCTCGTAAAAATCTTTCATGAACAGATGATTCCACATCACGATAAAGAGATACTTCTGGAATGATTTTTTCTGATCCAAGCATCTTCAATTGATCTGTTTCACCATACTTGAAATCTTTCTGTGCATATGTTTTCGTCACGGGATCAAAACATTTAACAGCATTACGATAACCGCCAGTTATAGATGTCTTCAATGTGTCTGGAATTCCATCAATCTGAAGATCCAAAATAACTTTATAGTCATGAACCGTATCACTCTCTGATCTCTCGTTTCTTTTAAGAGAAGCAGCATCTGCATAATAATAACTCTCAAAAACATCAGAGTCAATCATTTCGTCAATAGTCTTGAAATAGAATTTACGCTCAAGTGTTTCATAAAAAGTAAAATTGGATGCTGGATAATCTGGAGATTCAGCCTCTTTTGCAATCTTTCTAATGAAATTAAATGGTGTTTCTCCTACACCTACGAAATGCTGTGTTCCTAGAGTATCAGAGGCAACAACCTCCTTAGATCTTGGGAATAGGTCACCATCAGTAAAGTGTGTGTGGAATATGTTTTTTACTATGTCTTTACAAGTACCCGTATGAGAATTTCTTACTTCTCTAAGTACATTCACCCTTTGTTCTGGAGAAACTCCAAATAAAACATATGACCTTGATCTTTCACCGTTTTTAACGATTGGAGAGGTTTTATACAGATCAAACTCCATTTCTACATATTCTTCTAATGATGGAGTTCTAAATGAGATACCAATTTTCTCATCACCTACAATTGGGAATCTCTCAATAAGTCCTTTTGCATCTTCAATGATAATCTCTATTGCAACAAAATGAGAGAAGATGCTTTCGTATACATGAAACTCCATGCAAAGAGGTTTGATGTCAATAATCTGCGAACGATCATATGGCGTTAAGAGAACACTCTTTACGTCAAGAGAAAGGTGTTCATAAGTATTCGGGTTTTGCATTAGTCAAAAACACCTCTTACAGAAGCAAGAATATCGGTAACATATGCACTATCAAGAAGATAGATATTCCTGCGACCATCATTAAGATTAAGCTCATAATCGTACGCAGATACCAGTCTTCTTGAACCCGATGAAAGAGTTTCATAGGTTGTTTCATCTACTACTACGGTTCTTTCTGGGATAATGGTTCCATCATATAATTTACTCTGAGGATTTAAGATCTTTTCATAATGATGTACCTCAGCTCTGGCAGCAGAAACACTGCCATATTTTTTCCGAATGAAGTTTTCGAAGGCCTGTGAATCGAGAGGCCATTCGAAGAGAGGATCGATAATATCATTCACAAGTATCACAAGCCAATCGAGGTACGTATCTTTATAATAGATATCTGCAATAACATCCGGTCGATCACCATCTTGTACTTCATATGTATAATAAACAACCTTTCTTGATTGGAGTGCTTGTTGAATTTTAAAACGCACAGTAATATTTGTCAGAAGAACAGGATTGTCATTCTTCTTAATGTCATATTGTACTTTGGGAAATGGTGAAAAGTATTCAGCCATTATGCTCCATCCTTATCGATTTCTTTCTTGGTAACAATACGAGTTTCCGTAAAGCTCATATCGATAGTGACACTCACAGGTGCTTCTTCATCTCCAACGGTATGATAAAATGGTCCACCTTCTCCATGGTAATTGACACTGAAAGATGTAAGAACACTCTGGTTTAACTTGAATAGATACTTGTCTTTATTGAATCCAATATGAAACTGATTCGGATAAGCAAAAATGTGATTCTCTGCTCTGTATTCTGGTGCCTGTGCTCTCTTGAAAAGATAAATGATATTTCTAATAGTGTCTGATTCTTTTTGATTATTGGCGATCAGTTTGTAATTGAAAGAGTGTGTTCTAAATCCAATACCTTTAAACAAAACAGCCATATGAGGGTTACGCGTAATTCCCTTTCCAGCAAGTGCTCCTGTTGCAACCTGTTGCGCACCGGCAGATATACCTGCGAGAGCACCTGCGGCGGCAGTTCCTCCAAGAGCATTACCAAGAAGAGCGGATACGAGAGGAGCCGCCTGTGTTTCAGCAGCTTGCAAGCCAAGGCCTTTAAGTGCATCTTGATTGACTACTTTCTCTCTTGTTCCCGCGAGAAAGTCTGATACACTTTGAACGGAAAAATCAAGATCTCCAGCAGATTGAGCAGCAGCCTGTCCTAAAATTCCCATTTCTTCTTGTGCATAATCTACATTATATCCTGTCTGTAAATTTCCTGGAAGAGGCAGAATGATACGCTGAGAGATCTTCTGTTTTTCGTTAAGGTCTCTCTGATACTGATAGTCTTCAAAGATACTGAACACAACAAACTGACCCATCTGTTCCATCTCGTTTGGAAAGACAAGTGTTCCACTTCTATTTCTATCTACAAGTTCTTTAAGTTGTGATCGTGTTTCTTTTAGATCTAAAGAGGCCATATAAATATCCTTGGATTTACCAACTATTTATAACTATGCCAGAATACTACCAAGGAAAATATAGACCAAAAAACCCTCATAAGTACAAAGGAAACCCAAACGAAATCTACTTTCGTAGTTCTTGGGAAGCTAAAGCTATGATGTACTTTGACTTAAGAGAAGAAGTCATACAGTGGTCCAGCGAAGAAATTATTGTTCCATATAGATCTAAACTTGACGGTAAAAAGCATCGTTACTTTCCAGACTTTGTTATTACGGTAATTGACAAGAATGGAAAGAAAAAAACATATATGGTTGAAGTAAAACCGTATAAGCAGACAATAGAACCAAAACCACAAAAGAGAATGACAAAAAAGTACTTAAGAGAAGTCCAAACCTACGTTATAAATAAATCAAAATGGGAATATGCAGAAGAATTCTGTAAAGACCGCGGTTGGGAATTTACTACAATCACAGAGAAAGATTTATTCGGAAGTGCCGGCATCAACCTTTGACCAAATATTAGCTAAAGGAGCTCGACAGGGTATTCTTCCTGCACGCACAGCAGACGCGCGTCGTTGGTTTAGAGATCAAGCAAAGAGATCCAATGTTACAGCCGAAAAGCTTCATGCTGAATCTAAAGCTGCGTTCACAAAATCTGTTTCTGTTGGGCGAATGTATATGTTTTTCTATGATCCGAAACATAAAAAGACACTTCCATATTATGACAGATTTCCGCTGATATTTCCTTTCAAAGGAGAATCAGATGGATTCTATGGAATCAATCTTCATTACCTTCCACCAAAACTAAGAGCTATGCTGATGGATGGTTTGTATGATCTGCTTTCTAATAAGAAATATGACGAAACAACAAAGCTTCGTTTGAGCTATAATGTTCTTAATGGTGCTTCTAAATATAAATGGTTTAAACCTTGTGTTAAGAGATATCTATCACGGCATGTAAGATCTCGATTTATTGAAGTGAATGTGAATGAATGGGACATGGCACTCATGCTTCCAACACAGAAATTCCAAGGAGCTTCAACAGCAAAAGTCTGGAGAGATAGCAGAAATGCCGTTTAAAATTAACGAGTTTACAAGTTCTATCAGCGCAACTGGTGTTTCTAAACAGGATCGGTTTGAGGTTCGTATTACACCTCCTTCACCCGGTGGTTCTGGAGAGTCAGCATTGAGTCGTCTTATCTCTGCATTATCCAGCGTGGGTGGTACCGTAGGACAGATTGCTGGTATTATTGACGGATTTGGAGGAGTCGACTCACAACACTTAGCTCTTCGTGCATCTGAAGCTGAACTTCCAGGACGTTCAACACAGACAATAGAAAACAGATACTATGGCCCAGTTCAGAAAACTGGATATCAGGGAAATTACGTAGATACGCAGATTACGTTTATCTGTAGTGAAGATCTTCGTGAAAAGTTATTCTTCGAGAAATGGCAAGATCTTATCTTTGGAGATCATCGTACAGGACCGAACAATCTCACTATGAAGAACTACAATGCTGGATACTATGATGACTATATCTCTACAATCGAGATTTTTCAGTATAATGAGAACAACGATAAAACGTATCAAATCAAACTACTTGAAGCCTTTCCTATTAATGTCAATCCATTGTCACTTTCCTGGGGAGCAGACGACATTCACAAATTGCAAGTTAGCTTCGCATTTAGATCATTTGAAGATAAATCTAACGGATTGTCTAAATTTGCTGCCGGTGCTTTCAATCTTAACAATGCACTTGGTGGAGGAAGCGGGAGAGAAGTTGGTGGAATTAATACATCGAACGTGCGACGTGGAATTCGTTTCTTAAATAGAATTTTTTAACTGAATTGGAGTAACTATGCCTTTACCATCATTAGCAACACCTGAGTTTTTTACCAAGATTCCTTCAACACAGAAAGAAATCAAATTCCGTCCTTTTCTTGTTAAGGAAGAGAAGCTTCTCTATATAGCATTAGAAAGCAAAAACAATAAAGATATCGTCAATGCAGTTAAGCAGATTTTGCATAATTGTATTCTTGATGATATCGACATTGACGAACTGACATCATTCGATTTTGAATATCTGTTTCTGCAGCTACGTGGAAAGTCAGTCGGTGAAGTTATCGAATTGATTGTTTCTCATGATCCAGAAAAGAACGACTGTAAACACAAAACACCAGTTGCCGTTAATATTGAAGACATTAAAGTTAATGTTCCAGAAAAGAATACTAAAACGGTGGAGCTAACATCAGATATTGGTATAGAACTACACTATCCAAATATCGAAAAGCTTTCGAATGTGACAAACATTAAGACAGACGAATTCGATGCTCTTATTGATGTTATGGCATCATGCATTAAAAAGGTGTATCAGGGAGATGAAGTTATTACAGATTTCAGCCATAAAGAAATGAAGGACTGGATTCTAACAATGAATAAAACACAGCGTGAAAGCATTTATGATTTCATTAAAGATATGCCGACTATTACACATAAAATTGAATGGACATGCCCGGCCTGTGGAAAGGATGATTTTGTAGAAGTACGAGGGCTTCAAGGTTTTTTTACCTAAGTCTTTCTCATAATACACTACAGAACTATTATCGAAGCACTTTCGCAATGATGCAACATCATAAATATAGTTTGACAGAACTAGAAAATATGATTCCTTGGGAAAGACAGATATATCAGACTATGCTTATTCAATATATTGAAGAAGAAAACGAAAGGCGCAATAAAAAGTAATGGCACTTCCTGCACTCAATAATGATGAATCAGAAACACTCATCATAGAAGGATCGATGATGATCGACGATAGTATTCAGGCTGTCGGAGACAAAATCGTGAATGTACTAAAGGCTATTGAATATACTATGTCTATGACTATGATAAATGTTATGCAGGAAATGATTGATCAGAATACACAGATTATAGGTCTTCTTAAGAAAGAATACAATGCTGATGAAGCTGAACGAGACAGAGTCGAATCAGAAAAAGACACGTCTGCATTTGCTGCTGATGAGGCAGAAGCGGAGGCTGCAAGATCTCAGCCAACAGAAAAACTTATCAATACAGATAAACTTAAAGCTTTTGGATCTAAATTAACAAACAGTCTTTTTAGTATACTCGGCGGTGCCGCCGCCCTTGGATTTCTGTATTTCCTTCCTGAAATTCTAGACAGTAAGTTTTTTAAAGAAGGCCTAAAGTTCATGAAAGAAACTTTGTGGCCTGCACTTGTTTCTCTTTGGGATGACTATTTGCTTCCAATTGTTCAATGGCTTGGTAATAGTCTTGGTGATCTCTTTGAGGACTTCAATGATCCAAATAAAACCGGTCTTGATATTCTTAAAGAGAACTTTGGTATTATTGCGCTAGTCATTGGTGGTATTGCCGCAAAGATTATTGGTTTATCAACTATTTTGAGTGGTGTTGGCCCAGCATTGGCTTCTGCTGGTGCATTGATATCTGCTCCAGTTGCTTTGTTTGCTGCAGGTGCAGCTGCTTTTGTGACTGGGATGATTGGTGCAACAGAAGCTCTTGAAAATGGCAAAGAAATACTCGATAAAGAAAAACTATCACTAACTGATAAGATCTCTCTTGCAATTGGAGGGTTTATTGGTGGTGTTCTTGGAATCTTTGATTGGATAGCCGGTCTTTTTGGAATAGAAACAAACTTCAAAGAAACAGCAACGAAAGGAATTTCTAACTTCATTGCAGATCTATTTGACAGTCTTAAAATTCTCATTGTTGATGCTTTACCTGCAGTCTTTCAAGATAAAGCAGCAGAAATGCTAGGTGTTGATACAGATTTGAGAGAAAGACAAAGAGATAGACAGATCACTGACAATGAAAATAAACTTCAGGAACTCGAAAAAGCAAAAACACGTATAGAAGAAAGTAACATTGGTGAGACAACCAAACAAATCAAACTGTCACAAATTGAAAAACAGATTGAAGAAATTACAGAACAGAACAAAATAAACAAACTGCAGAAACAGATTGGCACAATCGACGTTACAACATCACAAAGAACAGAAGAAATTCCTGGTGTGTTGGATAAAATTTTTGGTAAATCTGGAGAAGATGCTTATAGATCTGCTATAGGAGAAGATACAGAAGAAATTCCTGGTGTGTCGGATAGATTTTTTGGTAAATCTGGAGGAGATGTTTATAGCTCTGCTTCTAATATCGGAGAAGATATTGATATGAAATCAAGAGAAATTGACAGAGCTGGTACAAACGTAGTAACCATCGTTGATAATTCTACTAAGAATCAGAGCAGCATGCAAAACAACATCACAAATAGAAATGGAGGGTCAGCTGTTAGACCGAAGTCTGAAGAGCCGACCCTCAGTGCCATGGCTGGTTTGTAATTAGTCTTCGTCGTCGATCATTGACTCAAAGTCAGAGAGATCAAAATCCCCATCATCATC
>Ga0208644_1000080_pt1 | contig 59210 bp, 80 predicted proteins | sample VirMetDEL_Nov_18_FD_184517 | JGI IMG/M metagenome (GOLD analysis project Ga0208644, IMG submission 184517) | Aqueous microbial communities from the Delaware River and Bay under freshwater to marine salinity gradient to study organic matter... | ecosystem: Environmental > Aquatic > Marine >...
AGTGCGTACTGATTCAGAATTTCGCGTTCGGGGTCGAGGCACCCGCAATTCTGAATCAGTACGCACTAAACCTGGAAGGCGTTCTTGATAGCGCCCTTGCCTGGGGTGGTCGTGCCGCTGATGCGATCCGTGGTTATGCCGATTTCGCTGTTAATGAGCACCAGGAGAACCTGGCTTACAACGAGATCCTGACCAATCCCGATGTGCTCAGCGATTACACCCTGAAGTTCTTCGGTCCCGAAGGTCCTTGCCCGGTGTATGAGAACGAAGCTCAGCTGGAAACCGAAGGTTATCCGACTGCTCCTGCTGCTGTAACACAAGGTCAGTTCCCTGCACCTCCTGCAGCTGCCGCTCCTCAGCAACCTGAGAACTTCTGGGGTACGTTCAACGATCAAATGACTCGTGATCCTCAGAACGCCTGGCGTGTTCTGAACCAAGCTCAACCTCAGACCGTTGCAAACAAACTATTTGTGATGGAGTGATCCAGATGAAGCCATTAGGACAAACACGTCCGCTTTTGGCTTATGGAGTTCCCGCCGCCGCAGGTCTTGTGGTTGGCGGGATGCTTTCTAACCAAGGCGAAGATCCAGGCACCGCCGCAATGGGTGGCGCGGCTGCAGCCTTAGGTGCTCGTGGTGGCCTTGGTGCCGCACGAATGGCAGGCCGGTTTGCACCGTTTTTAACGGAAGCCACCCGTTCTGCAATTGTTCCTGTTGGTAAAGCGGTTGCCGAAGCAGCTCGTAAAGCACCTGCAGGTAGCAAAAGGATGCAAGCTCTTGAAGGGGGAGCCAATGTCTTGCGTAGTCTTTATCAAGGTGCAGGACAAATTACTCCTGGAATGGTTCAAAAGAGTGCAGCAGTTGGCGCGGTTCCTCTTGCAGCCGGTCTTGCTGGACTTGGTGGTGTAGCCGCTGGTGCTATTCCATCAGCTGTTGGCGTTCCTGGGTTCCAGGCACAGATGCCTCTTGATCCAGAGTCTTATGGCTCTAGCAACTCACCCGGTGCTCGTTACAAGGCATCGACAATGCAGTACATGTAATAAATAAATTACCAACTGCTAAAATTTGTGTTAGATAAGACATAGTAATGTCTGAATCTTTCACCCGATAACATCAATTCCTGCGACACTGGAGGATAAAACAAAGTGTTCATTGATAACGATTTTCCAAAGATTCTTGGTGCGGAACTCTATCGTCCCCACCCTGCTTACATCGCGGAAATGGCTGTTGAGCCCGTTGTGGTTCATGACTTCACACGTCAGCCCGGTCAGACCGTTCAGTTAGATCGCTACAAGTTCTGGGGTACCCCTGGTACGAAGGACAGCCGTGAGCGTATTGCTGATCAGACAATCGGTACCGCTAACAGCCGTAACATCACCAAGGAGAAAGTCCTGGTGGTGCTCAAGGAGTACACAGGTCCTGCAGACCCGGGTGATCCCACACAGCCTTCGACCTTCAAGATTGCTCGTGAGACCCTGATCACTGCCCAGCGCCTTCTGCTGGACACGGGCAACCTGAACATGTTCCACCAGAGCATCGGTTCCCTGACCCTGCTCGATGACTATCGCCGTTGGCGTGACCGCGTCTTCATTGACGAACTGTCTAAAGCTGAAGCAAACGGTGAAGCTTCTTCTTCCCAGGGTGGTTACTACTTTGCTGGTGGTAAGACCAAGGACTCCTCTGGTCGTATCTCCTACACCACCACTGAGTATGACAACCAAGTTCAACAGTTCTCGGTTCGTACCGACCTGCTGACTGTTGTTAAGGACCTGCGTAAGCGCAACGTTCCTACATTCTCTGACGGTCTGTATCGCTGCATCTGCGATCCCGTCTTCATGATGCACCTGCGTCGTGATTCTGACTTCCGTGAGATCGCCCGTTACGCTGGCGCTCCTGGTCAAGGCATGTACATGGGCAACCCCATGATGCCTAACAACACCAGCTTCTACATGGGTCCCCAGGCTGGTCAGGGTTACTTCCTGGCTGGTGAGCCTGTGATGCCTACTGGTGTTCAGTTCGAAGGCGTTAAGTTCTTCGAGTCGACCAACTTCCCCAGCAAGAGCGTCAACACCTCCTTCGATAACGGCTCCAGCTATGCCTCGAAGGAAGTTGCTCAGGGTTACTTCTTCGGTCCTCAAGCTATCGGTGTTGGTATCGGCGGCCCGAACGCTCAGGTGCTGATCAACAACAACGACGACTTCAGCCGTTTCATTATCCTGATCTGGCAACTGTATGCAGGTTTCGAAATCCTGAACAAGGACTTCGTTACAACTGCCTTCAGCTACCTGCAAGACGACGGCACTGTTTGATCAAAATAGTATTTAACATTTAGGACAAAATAGATGAGCTATTTATCTGCTAAGAAAATCTACCCGGGTAACTGGGCAGAAGCTCTGAACGGTTGGTATCGCAATATCGACACCACAGACGACGGTACTAATAATGCCTCTAACGGCGGCCCCACTTCGGTGTTGGCCGTCCCTGGCTACCGTTACTTCCAGCAGCGCGGCTACGTGGCCGTGGCTGCTACTTCTGGTTCCCCCCTGGCAACCGGCAATGTGATCGTTCCTTCCCCTTATCGGAACGACACAACCCGTCCTGATATCACCGGCATGGTGATCTCTGGCAGCAGCACTCAGCCTGCATACGTGTATCGCACCGCCGTCTCCGTGGCTTCCGGCTGGGGCGACAACCGTGTCTCTTCTGGTGTGTTTGCTGCTACAGGTAACGTCATCTCCTTCGGTCGCGATGACAGTGGTCCTACCGCTGCTTCCGGCGTTGGTGAAGCCGTGATTCAGGCAAACCTGACCTCCACCGTTTCTGGTGACGCTGCTACCAAGATTTACTTCGCTGGTGGTAGCCAAGCTTTCGGTGAAAACCCCTTCATCACCGCTACAGGTGCTGCAGGTGTTTCTGGTGGCATCGTGTACTACGAAGCAACCGCCGCCACCACCATGAAGGTGTTTGCGAAAGGTACTGCTAACGGCACCAGCACTTCTGGCGGTATTTATATCTCCGATGCTGACTCGAACGCTGGCCTCACCGGTTACCTGGTTGTGGAAATCTGCTACATCCAACCCGATGACGCTCCTGGCTACGAGGACATCGAAGCCTATCTGCCTAACCGTACAGTTAGCTGAATAAGTTAAACTAGGACCAGAAATTAACTCTGGTCCTTATGCTTTATCAGCACAAAAAAACAGGCGCTAATGTAAAGGTTGTAAGCGAATGGGATAACGGCGATTGGTTCATGGTTGAAGACCAGGATGGTCGCCTTTTCACCGCTTACAAAACTGAATTAGTTGCTGACGAAAGCGCAACTAAAAAAGTTAAAGCGCTCCAGGTTAAAGATAAAGCCGCCCAGGAGGAACCTCGGTCGTTTCCCCCCGATACCCGATTGAATATCAACGGTGCAACTGCACAGATGATTGCCGATCACATTAAAGGTATTGGAATGAAGACTGCCCGAGAGATCAAAGATCTTCAGATGTCCTTATCGGGTGAAAGGTTTAGCTCTCTCGAGCAATTGAAACAAATTAAACGAGTCGACTGGGATGCTGTTATTTCTGCAAACCTAATCCGAGTGTAATAAGTTTCATCATTAAACCCCTGGGAAACCAGGGGTTTTTAATTCTAAAATAAGAAGATAAGAGTCCTGTGTTCTGGGAATACTTAAACTTATTTTTCACTGTTGCTACTTCTGTTGTAATGGCCTATACTCCAATCCGTTCAGGTTTTACTGGCCCCAGTGCAAAGATTGGAGGGTCAAGTGATTATCATATTGACTTAAAAATGCTGGAATCGCTCCCCATCGGGGAACGTGTCAAAGCGGTTGATTCATTAGCAAAAAAGTATGCATCAATTGGACGTGAGATTGAGTTCTCTAATCAAGCAGTTGCAGGCCAACGCTGGAACCCAGAGGCCGACTTAGCAACACGGGTTGACTTACTCAATCGAGCAGGTGCTGCCCACAGTAAACGTCCTGGCTGGCAGTCGTTAGATTTTTATGTCCCGTTTAAAGGCAAAAGCCGTTTTGATAAAGGCGCTGTAGAAGATGCCTCAATCTTTTTACCTGGAGTAGCAGGCGGCAGTGTTCGCCGTGGTACTGCTAAAGACTACGGATATTTCTCTGAATCCCTGGATCCCAAAGGCAATGTTCTTTTCCGTGTTGGTCACGGGAACATTGATCGTCCGGAGGCTAATGAAAATATGGTAATTTCTCAGTTACCTCAGAAGCCTTCTGCTCCTCCTCTGCAAGAGAAGGTTTCGTCACAGGATAATCTTGCAGCTTATCGCCAAGGTTTATTTGATGCCCTTGGAATGACAAAACCGCAAGAAGAAAAGAAACAAAAACCTTCATTAACGCAGTCTTTATTATCTGGTGTTCTTGCCAATGCGTTCCAGGGTAATCCTTTTATGCGTAATTACATGCAGCAAAATCCTTACATGCAAGGCAGAACTCAATCAACCACTGATTTCTTATCAGGACTACTTGGTTGATTACTGCAATCTATAATTAATTGATGACAGAGAATTATTGTGCAGCTCTCTGATTTTGACAAAAGTAGAATTAGGTATCATTTAGGGTACTTTACTGTTTCCGTGCCAGCAGGTGATTATGCCCGCCTGGAAGAAGCAATGAATACAGTACCTGATTCTTATTTCTACGATAAGATTACAATTCAGATTGGCAGGTGTGACACTGCCGAGAAGAAGACAGAGGTTGCAACTTCTCCGTCGACTCGCCTGGAAAGTATTGTTGGTGACGTTGATCGTACCATCCGATCAAGCAATGCCAAGGAGGCATTAAAAGTTTGGGATGAGATTTACCTGTACGAGACAAACCGTCTTGCAGGTATTTTGTACGTTCCTAACTACAAAGATCCGCTGCAGGCAAGATACCGTTTTGAGCGTTCTGGTGCTGAATTTATTCAGGCACTCCCTGGTCCTGCCGACACCGCCGTTGGTTCCCGTATTTACTTAAGAGAGGTTTGCCGATAATGCCTAACCAAGATTTTTTAGCGAATTTTCTTTCAAATAGAACAACTTCAGCTGCCCCCAGAAACTTAAAGTTCCTCTCTGATGCGGCTGGAAACGTTTTATCACGTGTCATACCCCCAGGTGTGAACTGGGGAGGATTACCAACAAGTTTTCTTAGCGAATTAGATCGAATTAATAAGATGTCTCCTGGAGCAGCAAAAGAAGCTGCTCGTACAGCAGCAAAAACAACCTTAACGCGTTCAGCAGTAACGCCTCCCGTAAGACCACCAATTAGTGCTGCTGGACCAGGGGGAATGCTTCGTGCACCTGCTTTAAATACACCTTCAGCAGCAGGGACAATTCTTTCCCGTGGTCCTGTATCTCAGATTCCAGGTAGCCCCGTTCAGTTCGATCCCGCTTTACGTCGTCAATTTGGATGGACGGGAGGAGCTAGACAGGTCGCTGAAAAGCTGGTTCCACAAGGAAGCGCAGTATCTGCACCATCTATTAAGCCTAGCTTTGCTATGGCTAAGGAACTAAGAGCCGTTCCAGGGGTTTTAGCAAACGCTGGAGGCGTCTATACTGGCTGGGAACTTTTTAATCTAGGAAGAACAGGAAGTCTTTTAGATAAAGCTTTAAATGCTATTCCAGATACATCAGATCGTGATCTGGGAAGAATGTCATATGAGGCATTGAAAAAGACTGGTGGGCAAGCTATGAATGAAACATCTTATATCGCAAATGAATTATTGCAAGGAAGACTACCTTACTCTTCGACTGGATTAGCACCTGTTGCTACGACAACTCCAGAGCGTCCAATTGCAAATCTTCCTCCTAATTACAAGCAAACTGAATTAGAAACAGGTGCAGCAGCGGAAGCTTTCCGCTCGGGTGCAGGTTTCCCTGGTCAGCAGTTATTTGTACCGGTTGTCCCTCAACTTTCTCCAGAAGAACGTGCATACAATCAAGAACGTTCACGTATTGCTCAGTTAACATCTGCTACTCCAGAAGAGCGCAGCAAACTCCGCGATGAAGGAATGAGAATCTGGGCAGATAAATACCGTAATTTAGCCAAGGACGTAAAGCCAGGTCAGTCTGGCTATGAGGTCATTCAACAGGTGTTAAATAAATAAATAATGGCAAATTTTGCAGACTATATCAACTCTGATTATTTACCGGGTCAGGTACGTCGCGCCACCTACGGTGACGCTTCGCCAATGAATGTTCTTGAATATAATTTACGTAAGAAACTAAAGTTCCAGCCAAAGTCAAATATTGCTGGTAAATATCTTGAAGAGTTCCTGGGGCTCACAACAAACCCAGATGGTTTTGCACAACAAGCTTTCCAGCTTCCAGCTGAATTTAATGCCTTTAGCAAAATGGGCCAATACGCTGGTTGAACCCTTTAACTTATAATTATCTAAAGCAACGGTAAAAATAGTGTCCTCTACCTCAACAAACAAACAACCTGTATTTTCTGATCGCCCACTGTTTGATGCAGTGCGTGTTACAACCCAGACTGTTGGTAGTGCTTCCAGCAATACTCTGTTCGTTCAAGGTGGTCAGGCTCCGTCCATCCTGGTAGACATGGATGCAGAGCTGAGTGAAGATAACAACAATGGTGGTGTTGTTGACTCTATTACGATTGTTCGTAACGATAAGTACAGGGATGCTGATTACACAGTCAACACCACGACATCTGGCGATGTCATCTCTCTGAGCAGTGGTCAGATTGTTTTTATCGCTGAAACTGGTGTACTCGCTACGGCAGCCGAGAGTGGCTACGGTTACTACACATATACAGGCGCAACAACACTGACAGGTGTTAATACAGATTTAATTTATTCAGGTGGTATTGGTAGCGGGTTTACTTACAACGGTGTTGCTTACGGTGATTTACCGGCAGCTACATTTGTTTTCTATCACACCCGTGGTACCACCACTCCGATCCCTGCAAGCGGCGACTATCGAGTTCTCTTCTCGAAGACTGTGCCTGCCAATAGTGGTCAAGTCGATTGCTCTGACGTGATGCCTCAGCTGGCATATCCAATGCCCAGTGCAGGTAATACCGCTGGTTTAGGTTCAGCTTCTCCACTGCGGAACAAAGGTATTTACCTTGAGCGTGGTGACCGTATCTACGTTGGTGTGTTCCCTGACGGTCCCAACGTTTCTGGATATACAGCTGGTGCGCACGTTTACGCACAAGGCGGATTCTTCTAAACCATGGCGAAAAAGAGTGGAAGCTCTTTTGGCAGTTTTAACCGGGCGGAAAAGTTTGATCTCCGTCCGGTAGTTCCTATTGACACTGAGTTTTCTAAAGGTTCTGTACCTGACTCTCTTTATGCGTCCAACCGTGCGTCTGCATGGTCTCGCTGGAGAAGAGGGTATGAAATTGCAACAGCTTCCATTTACGACAATTCATACGACTATCCTTTCACATACGCAGTCCCTGTCCCCCGTGGAACTCCGACAACCACTGGAAACCCCCCAACAATTCCTGGTGTCTTCAAAGGGTTCCCCACGACAAATAAAGAATTTGGTATGCACTGGGCTGGCATACGGGTGGCTGGCAGTTTACGCTTTGACAATGTTGTCGATAGTGGCGGCGTCCGTGCTTCTATTGCTTCTGTCACTGAAGACGATGACTTCTGGTACGTTCAATTAACAGGTTCCTGGAGCGTTACTAATCCATTACCACCTCCGTTGTATGTGGCGATACCGGGGGTGCCAGGGGGACTCAAAGCTATCAATGGTGAGATATTAGAAGATCGTGTAATCAATCCTGGTGATCCACCGATTACACGCGATACGATCGATCCAACAACTCAAAAGAGATATGGGTACGTGCAAGCCGTACTGGAAGACACTAATCCATTTACAGGTGTTTTAAAACTAAGGAAAGCTGGCTCTGTTGAAGCAACACCAGACCGAGCATTGGTTACCCCGGCAACCAGGCCACCAAACGTTGATCGGTTCTTTATTACAGGAACTCGTTACTGTTGTTCCTGCCAAGACTTTAATCGTCGTGATTACTCTTTTATGACATCGTTAAGCACGGTGTCAGATTCACTTGCCAAAGCTTTTCCACGCACAAATCTTTCTGCATTAAAGCCAGGGCGTTACGAGATTATGACATTGAGCGGTGTTGTTGATAATAGTGCTATGACAAATGCAACGGTTAATCGAGATATGGAGATCGTTTCTCCATCACCTGCATATAACGTACCTCCAACTGTTACACCAACCACCTCGACCGTCCCTGGAGCAGCACGAGACAATCCAGGTGTATTCAGAGATTTCGGTGGAATGTATTTAAGGAGTACACCAGATCCATCAGTACCTGGTTCTAAGGCAGAAGGGATGCCCTCTTATGCGGATTATGCAGCTTCTGGAAACGTCATCACGTCTTTAACAGACGTTTGGACACCGCTTTTAGATGAAGTTAGATACTGCAAGCATATCTATGCAATGAAGTATGAGGAGGGAGTATTCCCACCTGAACCGTCTGATTTTCCGGTTGGAATAGGCAGCATGGCAGCCTGGGAACAAAAACTGGTTAAAGATACTGAAAAACAACAAGCGAGTGCCAAAGCTGCTGCTTTGCAACGGGGTGCATTGTCAATGATGGATGTACCTCCGTATAACTGTCAGGCACCAATGATGATGCCAATGATGCAAAAACTATTTAATATTCCATCTACTTTTGTAAAGATGGATGGATTTACTATGATCGATAAGAATGGGAAAAAATACATCCCAGCTTCTGGCGAATTACCAAGTGTTTGATTATGCCCGAGTTTGGTGACGTTGTTGATTCAAACTTTATTTATTCTTCTGGTCAAATTGACGGAAGGATTTATGGCGACAGCGCCATTTCATACAGCGGAAATCCCACTGTTTACCACGTAGGAGATGTAGTACATTTGCCCTACCAATCTGGTGAGCGATCAACCATAGAGGCGGTTGGGCTTGCCTGGCAAGCTTTTGCGACGGGCGGTGTTCCTGAATAACATAAATCTATAATAAATCTTAATGAGTCTTATTGGACTTATTAAGCAATCCTTTCGCTGTTGCTGCCAATACCCGCCTTTGTATAAGGTGCAGGTATCAAGGCAATACAAAATCATGACCCATCAACCTCCGATTGATCAGAGGATTATTGACGAGTACTTCCAGTTGGCTACTACTCGAAAGAACCGGGACGTTGGCTGGCTTTACGGCATGGTCGCCACCTACGGCATCAAGCCAGAACAGCTATCAGGTTTCGAGTGGGGTCCAGATAACAGCATTTTTATTCCGAGCAGAAAACGACCTATTCGTCCCTTCCATTCCCAGTGGGTCTTCCTGTTTAATCTCAAAGAAAAACAGCCCTGCGAATTGCAAGGCTGCTGGAAGTCCCTTTGTTCCTCTCTGTATAAAGCGATGGCCTATCAGGACATTGAATTAAATGTCACTGATCTCCTTCTGGCGCATCGTTTACGCAAGACCCATTCGAGTCAGTTCAAGCAGCCAAAGGCATCATCCCTTGTTTTTGCAGGTGCTTTTTAACTGAAACAGTGTTCCAGCGATAGCTGTCGCGAGAACGGGTTTCAGGGAAAGCGGCGAAATGTGGGCCGAGCTTCAGGGTGCCGTCGTCCCGGTACTTGAAAAGAGTCTTGCGGTCAATGCCAAGAACTTCTTCTGCTTTTTGGACGGGAACCCAGTGAGCGGGCTTGGACATGGCGTGGAATAACGCGTGCAGATATAACGTAATTAGCTTTGCCACCTTGTCAAGCGGCTTAAGGCAAATTTAATCTCTTTATTTTTGACGTAAAGATATGTGGGCAAATTAAAATAAATTAGCGGCAACTAAAGAGTATGTTTAACAATGAGCGAGAACCTCTTGCACTCCTCATTGAATTAACTCCGAAGTTAGCCAAGAAAAGATATCGAGAATCAATATATGACGCCTGGGACTGTAAATGTGGTTATTGCGGAGACGATGCAACGTCCCTTGACCATGTCATTCCCCGTTTCCGTTCTGGCTCAAGCAACCGAAACAATTTAATTCCTGCTTGCAGGCGTTGCAACACAAACAAAGCAAGCGCCAAAATGGAAGAATGGTACAAGCAACAAGAATTTTTTACTCAAGCTAGGATGGATAGAATCAATGCTTGGGTCACTCAAAACGAAGTAGACCTTTGTACGTTACAGAATTCTTTAATACCATCAGTCGCATAACATGGGCGTTTCATACGACGTTATCAATAAGGAGTGGTCATTTACACCTGAATCAACCTTAAGCAGAAGAAGTGTAAATTATCCTGGAAAACGTTATATGAACGTTTCCTGGGATCAAACCACTGGAAGATATTCTTCGGGACCAAAAAATATCAGGGCAAGTGTATCAACCAGTCCAGATGGAGGGGCTAATAAAAGTTTTGAAATTCCTCTCGAGTGGGGTGGTTTTCCTTCCTACATGGACCGATTACGCGGTCATTTAGAAAATAATTTAGGTAAGACTATTGCATACAGCAGCGCAGTTCAGTCGGCTGCAAACAATTTTGGCAGAGAACAACCAGGCATTGAAAGACAGCTAAAAGAAGCAAAAGATAACGAGAGAATTAACAGAGACATCATTGATCCATATAACAGACAGGTTGAATCGACAAATAGACAGCTTCCTCAAATTGAAGCAACAATTAATAGAACACAAGGAGATGATTATGTTGCCCAAAGAGAACTGTTAAAACAATATGGCGTTGCTGGTTTAGAAGATAACTTCAAAGCTTTTTATCTAACGGAAAAGCTTCAAGAGTGGGATCCAAGTCTTGGAGCAAAACCTTTATATGGTAATTTTGATTCCAAGTATTACCAAGATAATAACCTTGGGGCAGTACAAAAATGGAATGAAGCAGTTGCCAATGACGATTTAGACATAACAGCTAGATACGGAAAGGATGGATACTACCTCTGGCACTACACAAACATAGGTCAACAAGCTGGTGCCAGGGGTAACGCACCAGAGGCTACAGAGGCTGCTACCGAGTATTACGAGAAACCAACCGATAAAGACTTCGAAGACGCCAGGACGCTCCAGCTGGGCGTCGATATGAACACGTCTGACGCACGTCTTCTAAGTGTTCCATATATCCAGGAGCAGTTTGAGGCTGCGTTGAACGGAGATCCTTATTGGAAGCAGATGGCAAAGGATAATTATTTATCCATTGACACTGAAAAACCAGATGAATTTGCTGCTCTCTTTAGGCTCTCTCAACGGGATGAAGACAAACAAGTTGCGTTTGATCTCAACTTAAACCAAGGGTATGGCATTACAGAACTAGAAGATGCCATCAACCAGGCCGTCGGTGAGAAAGCAACGGTCGACGTTAAACGCTTTGGTGCTTTAACTCAGAACGTGTTGAAAGACACGATTGCTGAAATGAAAAAAGCTAAGGCAAAGGAAGAGAACTTGGATCTCTTAAGAGGCTTTGGTGGCTTCGCAGAGATCATGGATATCAATAAAACAATTGCTAATTCACTGATTAATGACACCGGAATTGGCGGTGTTTATGCATTGACGGGTGGTGGTCCATCTGAAGATGATTTAGAAGAACAGCTTGAAGGTCTGACCGGTGTTCGAAATAACGTTACTTACAACTGGCAACAGTGGTTTGATAACACATTAAAAGAAAAGTATGACGAGGAACTTGAACTTGGCTATACCGTAGACGAAGCAGAAGCAAATATTGGAATTGAGGCGGATTTCGCCAGGCAGTTTATTGAAGATTATCTGCAGCCTCGTTTTGATACATCGCGTTCCATGGACGAGTTTGTGGAATACCTCGACGTTAGACAAGAAGAACAAAACCCCTTCCAGACGCAGGACCTTGTTAACGCTGTTAACGTTGTTGCAGATCTGAAATCAAAACAATATCTTGATCAATTAAAAAATGAACCAGGTCGTTATTTTGACTCTGAGTTTTATTTCAATCCAACCGGAGACGTAGCTAGGACTGATAAATATTTAGAACAAGCTAATACTGTTGCAGAAGATTGGGAAGCAGCTAAGAATGGCGATCCTTACTGGGCTCAACAAGCCTATCGCTTTGGTATCGATGTTAACGATAAGGACGCTTTTGCACGTATTCACTTCCAGGTAAAAGGACAGGGCCAAGGTTACGACGCGGCAGAAGACATTCTGAACGCTAGTAAAGTTAGTGATCAGATTTACATGAACATTCTTCCTGCACTTGAAGAAGAAGCCCTAGAGCAAGGTTCTGTGTTTGGTCAGTTTGTTACACCAGAAGAATTTACAGAAGAACTTCTTCAGGGTTTGGATCCAGGCGATAACGAAGAATGGAACGAAGTCCTGGAACGTTATGGTTTAAAAGATTTCAAAGGAAACTTAGATGAATTAAAGCAATACATTATTGAGACATTAAGGACAGGTTCAGCGCAACGCATTAGGGAAGAAATCAAATACTTAAACGAAAAGAAACGCAAGCCAACCCAGCGTGTTCTTGGTCTTACATACATTGAACGACCAGAAGATTACAAAACAATTGACGCAGAGGCTGAGACGCAACTGTATTCAGTGTTCAGGAATGCTGGATACGAAGGAACAGAAGATGAATTTTACGAAAACATGTTCCCTGATCTTGATCGATCAGAACAACAATTATTGACAAAAGCCGGAACGGGAGAAGGACTCGAGTTTGCCGAAATGGACTTAAGTGATCCTTTTGCTTCTCTTGGAACGATCGAAGGTTTCTTTGGTACAGATGAAGAGGAAGAAAGTAAAGCAAACGTTAGTGAAGAACGGAAGAAAGAACTTGATAGTTTCTTCAGTTTAGAATTAGATCCAGATGAAGAAGAGGACTACAAGTCCGATACAGGGAAAAAGATCCTTGGCGAATTTACTTCTATCTTTAAGGGCTTCTAATGAGTGATAAACCACGTAAGGCAGCAAAAGCAGCCAAATTAGCTAAAGACAAAATGGCTTGTAATAAGCCACGGAAAACACCAGGGCATCCAACTAAATCACACGTCGTAAAAGCCTGTAAAGACGGCGAAGAAAAGATCGTTCGTTTCGGTCAACAGGGTGTTGAGGGTGCCGGTAAGAATCCGAAGACAGCCAAAGAGAAAGCACGTAAGAAGTCATACTACGCTCGCCATAATGCCCAAGATAGCAATCCTGATAAATTTTCTGCACGTTATTGGTCCCACAAGGTAAAGTGGTGATGTTCATTCTCTGAACCATGCGCAAGAACTCAACTACTTTCCAATCAGCGCCTCCCAAAAAAACAAAACAAGGCCAGGGAAAGCATTCCAAGCCAAATCATGGCCGTAAAAAGACACGCGGTCAGGGTAAATAAATTATGTATGATTGAGGGTAACAATAGTTGCCCTCATGTCAGATTATTTGCCTGCAATTAATTTAATCTGCAAATTCCAGGGCTACAACGAAAAGGCATACCCAGATGTAGAAACAGGTGGTTCGCCGTATTCAATTGGGTACGGAACACAATTTTATCCAGACGGTTCTCCAGTGTGTGCGGGGCAACTATGCACTGAAGAGAAAGCAATGGAATACTTGATTAATGAAGTAGAAGCAATTAACGCAGACTTAGATACAATTAATTTAAGGCTCGACGATTCCATGCGTCATGCCTTGATTTCATTTATACATTCAGTCGGTTGGGAGGCTTTCCTCTACAGCGAACTGGTCGACTGTATTGGAAATGAGAACTGGAATGGTGTCGCCATTGAGTTCTCAAGATGGATTTTCGATTTTAACTATCGCGTCATTGGCAATCTTGTGGATCGCCGTAGGGAAGAAATCAAATTATTCTTGGAAGATTTGGAAGGCAATGCATGGCTTTCCAATGAGATTTTATTGACTGCGTTCCGTAATTATTCAGCTGCACCACATCAAGTCAGGGCAATCAGAAAGCTAGAAGAAAGCCTTAGCCCTTATGTCTTGGCTGAGTTTGCAAATGATTTTGACATTGCTGACAGCCCCTGGATCCCGCATTTTGAAATGGATGCGTCAGATTTTCTCTTTGAGCTAGATCCAGAGCTTGACAACGAATGGACTTAGAATAAATTAACGGAACAACAAGAGTGATTCATGGAGAGATCAGCAGAACCTCGTGAATACGAGTTACCTTTAGAGTTGCAGTTTTCCATGCGGCGTGCTGAGCTGCAAGCTCAGGAGATGACCTGGGAAGAACTGCATGCAGCACTATTGAATTTGTTCCACCAGCGCATGATGGAATGGCAGGCAGTAAAACAAATCCTGGAATCTGAAAATATCAAAATTGAGTTTGATACTCCCACAGACGTTGAACTTGCAGAGTTAGCCGCCGCCTACATGATGGAAGAAGACGACGACTCGGAAGATCCGTTTCTGCCTTACTAAATACTCTCGTCTAGTTCAATAAGACGTTTGAGATAAAATTCAGCTTTCTTTAGCGATTCGGTTTGCCCTTTCTTTTTTTCTCTCCAGACATATTTTGCAATATTTCCTTTCAGATACCCTCTGTATTCTTCTTTGGTTAATTGCGCTTCAATTGCCTCTATACATTCAATAGAGCCATTTTCTGCGTAATGGTCAGGGTGATTAACGTTGTCAACAATAATATCTAACGTCGTCGTAACACCAGGGGCGAGTTCTTCTTGAGCAACAGCCCAGGGAACAGGACAGACTCCCCCTGGGCAATCAGACAAAAGATGATTGTCGAGTTCCTCTACCGGGTCAAACCACGTCTTTTCTGGGACAGGAGCATCTCGGTCGTAATGTTGGCTGGAGGTAGATTCTGGAGCCGCCCCACGGGCATGGGTACCGTTCCCGGATATTTTGCTGCTTCCTCCACGCTCGGGATGTAACCCGTCTGACCAGGTCTCTTCATTCCCTCCAGGTGCAGATTCTTTCGCTCCAACCCTTGTTCGCATGCTGCTAACCCACGATTATACATATCGTATAAGGGTACATCATTTTCTTCGTTTGCCAACGGTTGGCCAAAATCTAACTCACTTAAGCAGCGATTTTTAACTTCGTCGTTATCTTCTAAAAAAGAGCCTAAGAAACCTACGGCATCCATTTTTGCTACTTGATTTATTCCTTTTACAATAATACTATGGCAAGTTTCTTTGATCCCACCTACGATCCCAGGCAGGACTCGGGTTCTTCTGGTGTTGAAGTATCTGATTTAAATCCAGAACGCTTATATGACACAGACTTGCGTCGTGTTGATGAAGACGCTCGAGCTTCTGCTGAATCAGTAAACGATAAACAAAGGCGTGTTGCCAGATTTATGAAATCAGCCAAAGCTGCTGGTAAATACAAACAGCGGGCTGGTATTGCAGAACCAACGATCAGAGGTAAAACCCCAAGAGGAATTGCCTCGATCGCTGGAACAGAACTCCCAAGTTTAGGTGACCGAATTGGCCGGGGAGGGAGCGTTAGCTACGCGGATAAACCCCAGCCATTTGGTGGGAAGCCTTATTACTAAACTTTAGAGAAGACCACTTCCTTCTTCTGGTTCTGGTACTTACCCTTGCGGTCTTGGTAAGTCACGGAGCAGTTTTTGCCGCGATAGAACAAGAGCTGAGTAATACCTTCATCCGCATAAATACGGTTGAAGAGTCCTGTGCAGTTACTGATCTCCAGGGTCAAGTAACCTTCCCAGCCAGACTCTGCTGGTGTGATGTTGACCAAAATGCCAGATCGAGCGTAGGTCGATTTACCAACTGCAACAACGGTCACATCTCGAGGTAATTTAAGCCGCTCTTGAGCCACACCCAAGCAATAACCATATGGAGGTAGCAAGAAGTACTTTCCTTGTTCATCCTCTAGGAGTTCGGTGGGCTTAAGAATATCAGGATCAAAGTTTTTTGGGTCGCAATCGCCAGCTTGAATTTTGCCGAAAACAAGACATTGTTCAGGAGACAACCGAATGTCGTATCCATACGAACTCAGGCCGTAGCTCAGAATTTTTTTGCCATCACGTTCACTTTCTAGATGGTCAACAAAAGGAGAGATCATATCCTTTTCAACCGCCAGATCCCTGATCTCCCAATCCGCTAATACGGACATTCCCTTATTGCATCGAAGTACACAGTATAAATAAAAATCAGGCCAAAACTCGACCTTTCTCGGAATAAACGTCGATAAATCGTTGCGTTGCTTGTCCGCAATCCCACTTAGGCTGCAGATAAACAATCACAGATGTGCAGGTTTTGTGGTTGCTCACACCTTCTGCAGTATTTTTTAAAAGCATTGGCACTGTACGTGGAATACACACAGGGAAATCAAATATCTTTTGCTCGTACCGGATCATGTCCGGACAATTACTAAAGTAAATAGCCTGCTCAATATCATTGTCAAGCCAGCTTTTATAAAGTTTTGAGAACCAGACAGCATGGGATGATCTCAAGCTTGGTGAGCTACCCCTTGTTTTTTTCCATTTATCTTGTTTTTTATCCCAGAAGTAAGCACCTGCTGGTGGGAACAGATAAACTTTACCGAACCAATCCTGGCAATTTAAACCATCATCGGATGGTGTAAAAAATTGATCTGCCTGGACGTGTTCATTGGCAACCTTGGAACTAGCAACATCTAAATCAATATTGCCCATCACTTCATTTGCAGAAGTAATAAAGTCCCAACTTGAGATCAGCTCAAGGTCTTCCCTCAGACCTTTTCTGATATCGGGTATTGCCATTACTTTTCAGACTCTTTGTTGTAGTCGACTTCAAAATAACGAATCCCTTCTGCATCATTGATGATGTAACCAGCTTTTTCTTCTGGATCAATTTTTTGTGCTGCAGCAAGAATGCGGCGAAATGATTCAGCCATGTCTCCTTCGTTACTGCGCTCACAATCTTCTTGAGCAGCGTGGATTTCTTTCAAGGTCCAGAAAAACATGGACCGCTCACGGTTTTGGGGCTGGAACACCATCACCCCTGGTCCTTCTGCTGCCCACATTTTTACGTATTGTTCACCCATATCACCCAATACCAACCTGACGACGGTATCGAGGGATTTTTCAGCGATGCTACCTTCAGCTCCATTGAGGGCTGCAGCAATTAATTTTTCTCTACGATTCACTGTTTTATTAGACCGTGCTTTACCAGGGATTCTAGAAGTTTAGGCAGAGGTTTGTAAATGACAACCAACTTGCCGAGGTTACCTCTTTTTTTAATTAGTTTTCCGTTTTCGTCTTTTAGCTTGTCAAATTCACCAGAACGTATAAGATATTCCGCCACGCAACGTAACCGACGTTTAAGAGGAAGTTCCGCAGAAGGAAACTTACCGCAGATTGTGTCAGGCTCCATATCTTTAAAGGCCAAACGCAATCGATTGGCCAGCGTCATATTTGAATTTTCATCTTCTTCTTCATAGTTGCGAACATTCTCTAAATATCGGCGCAAACAGATGTCGTCAAACGAACCTTCAGGAGGCAAAAACATTTCAACCTGGAGAGACAAGGAACTGGGTAGCAGTTCCCTGTGATTCTCAACCGTTATCAGTGACAGGTCGATGTCTTTAAACCGATGTGCCATTACGCTTATCGTGCTGTTCACTCAGACCTTCTCTCTTGTACTTGGGTTTTCGTTCTTGGAAATCTTCTGATTGAATCGTTCGGTTTTTTGCAAAGGATTGAACCAGGCGATTCCATGGAACCCGAATCAACGCTTTCTTTTTTTCCTCTGGACGAACGTTGACGTAATGCACACCAGCTTTCCAGCCCTTATCAGGATGTTTTCTGCCGATGGCAATCCAGTTCCTGATGGTTTGATCTGAAACCTGGAGACGACGAGCACATTCTTCTGTTGAGATGTATTCGTCAGTAAATAATTCAGGTGACAACTCTTGCGGGTTATCTCCTTGTTGGCTATGCCATATTGAATTTAACGCATTTTTGATCGCTTTTAATTCATGCGCTACGTCTTCCAATCCTTTCCGAATTCCGTACTGCATGTCTCGCTTTGTTTTGTTTAAATGCTAATGTATGGGAAAAGATTTCGTTAGTTAAATGGAAGGCGTTCCTCAATCCCAGGAGCCTGTTGCATCGGTCCCCCCTGTGGAACAGCCTGCTCAATTCCAGCAGCCGGAAATAACGCCAGAGTATTTCGAGGCGCTTAAGGCAAAAGCTCGTCAGGATGCCATCAGGCAAGTCATGGAGCAACGCGCTCAACATGCTCAGCTTCAGCAACAACAAGTAGCGGTAGCACCCGTCCAACCTGAAGTTGTTTATGTCCGTAGAAATCTCACCGTTGCAGAAGTAATTTTGGTTTTTGCTTTGTCTTGTGGCATGGTTGTTGGCCTGCAAGCAGGCTGGAGTTTTGCATCTAATTTGCTTCCAAAGATCGAGATACGTGTAAAATAAGCTGAATAAAGATCGCCTATAATTCAATTTATAGGCTTTTTGGTTTAGTAGGTGGCTAATAGGCGCGTAACAGAATTACCAGCTATTTTGTCATCAAATATTGATGACGACGATCTTTTGATGGTCGTTGATGTAGCGGAAGTAGACCCTGGTCTAAAAAATAAGAAGCTTACTTTTGCAGCCACAAAACAATACTTTAATAGCTACTACCTTCAAATTACCGGTGGAACCATTGCTGGTTCCTTAATTATTACCAACGACTTAACAGTCAGCGGTACTTTTAACCCTGAAAACATTGAGGTCAGTGGTACAGGTACATTTGCACATCTGGTTGTTACCGGTGATGCAAAAGTACAGGGCACTTTAAGCGGTGCAACGATTACCGGTGACATTATTCAAGGGGCAAACATCAATGCCTCTACCGGTAATATCACAAACTTACTTTCCGATTTAGCAACAATCGGAACAGGTAATTTTATTCGTCTTAGCGGACAAACAATTACAGGCAACACTGTTTCTTTTGGAACAGGAACTATATTTAGCCTGACGGGAACTAACGCAAACATATCTAATATTTCTGGTACCAACATCACAGGTACCAACATTGTTGGCACAACACTTGTTTCTGGTGCAACCGTAACGGGTGACTCCGTTAAGGGAACAACGATTACCGGTATCTCCGGTACGTTTACTTCCCGTGTTTCTGGTGCATCGATTACTGGTGACACCTTAAACGCAACAATTGTTACCGGTGTATCAGGAACATTTACTTCTTATTTATCCGGCGCAACAATTACTGGCGACAGTGTTTCTGTCGAACTGATTACTGGCGTTAGTGGTGACTTCACTTATTTATCTGGTGGCACCATTACGGGTGTTACTGGTCTATTCGATCAGATCACAACAGATACATTAGTTGCAACAACACAAGTATCCGGCGCTGTTATTACCGGAGACTTTGCTCGGTTCTCTAACGTCACAGGCATCAGCGGTGTTTTTACCGATGTTGTTTCAGGTGCAATCGTTACTGGCGTTACTGCACGTTTCACTAATGTCACCGGAGTTTCTGGAACATTTACACATGTTTCAGGAACGACAGTTACAGGAACAACTGGACTGTTCTCTACACTTACTGCACTAACTGGTACATTCACCGACACAATTAATATTCCGACAATTGCCACCACAGGTGACATTGTTGCTGGTGGGAACTTAATTGTCAGTGGAAGTGGCACCATCTCTTCTGGCTTTACGGTTAGCGGAACAATTTCTGGTGGCACTGTAACCGGTATCACCGGTATCTTTGGTGATTTAACAGGAAACCAAATTTATGGCCTGACCTTTGTTTCTGGTTTTACTGTTACAGGTGCCAGCGGTAACTTCACAAGGGTCAATGCGCAGACTGGAGTCTTTAGCAACTATCTAAGTGGCTCCTCAATTACAGGAAATACATTCAGCGGTACATCTGGAACATTTACAAGCGGTATTTTCACAGGTGTTTCCGGAGGAACAATTACAGGTGTCACCGGATTATTTGCAAACCTGACTGGCGTATCTGGAACATTTACTACTCGTGTTTCTGGTTTAACAGTTACAGGTCAAACTGGCCTGTTTGCAAATCTCACTGGCGTATCCGGAACATTTACCGATCAGGTTTCCGGTGCTTACATTACAGGAACATTAATTGAAGCTGTAACAGTTACTGCTGTAACTGGTAACTTCACCGTTGCAAACTTTACAGAAACAACAACAGGTTCTGTTCTTGCTAGTGGCTCTGGTTTCTTTGGTAACACCGTTCAAGGTGCCATTCTTAAGACACCTTATTCTTTAACAGGAACAACAACGTATCTGATTCAAAGCGGAACAAACGGTTTCTCAATCGGCAGCACAGTACTTGAAACTGGAGCTACCGTCTCAATCGCTAGTGGTTCGGATTGGTACGTTTACGAAGAATCAAGCGGTTACAAACTTATTGTTGAAGTTACTGGTGATATCACTGGTGTTCCAGGAGCAATGCACGTTCTCTTCTCTGGTGCAACAATTACTCTTCCCGGAAGCCCTGCAACAGGTGAGTGGCTGAGTTTTGTTAACCGGAGCAATACGATTACCAGTGTTGTCAATCGAAATGGAAACAATATTGTTGGCAGTGGTTCAAACTTGACAATTGACGATCTGAATGGCAAGTTTGAGATGACTTATATTAATAGTACTGAAGGTTGGACAATTAACCTGGCATAAATAGAATGACAAATCTAAGTGATCTAACTCCTGGTGGAGGCGGTGGCGCCGCTCTTAATTACCAAGAGTTTACTTCAAATGGAACTTGGACCAAGCCAGATAATGTAACCTGGGTTGAAGTTGAAGTTGTAGGTGGCGGTGGCGGTGGCGCTAGTGGAAGAAAAGGTGCTTCCAATACTAGAACCAATGGTGGATCAGGTGGTTGGGGAAGTCCTATAACTAAGAAAATTTTTGCTGCTAGTTCTCTAGGATCAACAGAGTCAATTACTATTGCCGCTGGCGGAACCGGTGGAGCTTCTGTTACAGCGGATAGTACAAACGGTAATGATGGTGCAGATGGTGGCACATCATCATTTGGATCTCATCTTACTAGTGGTTTTGGAACAAGAGGCAAAGGTGGTGACGATGTATCAACTGGGACTTATGCTTACGACAACACAACCCCATTTGCTCTTTTAGACTCTGCTTATAATAACCATAGATATATAGGACCAGGTGGATCCCGCACCACTAATTATCAACAAATTTACGCTTCTGCTGGTGGTTATGAAGGCTGGTGTGGCGCCGGGGGCGGTGGCGGTGCTGCATTTAACACTACTAGTTATCTAGCAACTCCTGGAGGTTGGAATCCTTCTGATGCTCCAGGTACCAATAACGCTGGGTCGACCGATGGCGAATCAGGTGGAAGTATTTCTGCCGGTGGACTTAGTGGTGGTGGTGGTGGCGCTCCAAATCAAACTGGAGATGCTGGTGACGGTGGCAATGCAGCGATAGGTGGAGGTGGTGGCGGCGGTGGTGCGTCGTTTAACGGTCAAGGCGATTCAGGTGCTGGTGGAAACGGCGGCGGTGGCCGCATCCGTGTTTGGGCCTGGTAACTAAAGGAGGTAACCCATGATTTACGCAGTTTTGAATTCAGAAGGTAAGTGCATCAACCGTGTCGTTTGGAATGGCGATACTTCAATTTGGTCTCCACCAGAAGGTTGCACTGCTGTTTGCGATGACGATTGTTGTCATCCAATTGAGAATGAACATCCTCCCGTGGTTGAATCAAACCCAGAGGAAGAAGTTCAAGATTTTTTAAACGCATTAACTCCTGAACAGAAAGAAGCTTTGATTTCTCTTTTGAGCCAGCAATAATTGGTCAAAATAGAATAGAACTACTAATTACAGATAAATAATGGCATACGGTCGAGCCAGAATAAAACAACTCATTTGGAATTCAGGGGGCGGTGATACTGTCTTCGACTACAACAGTGGGATTCGAAATGGCGACAATTACAGCGGTGGTGTCCTTCAGGCTCAATCGATTACAGGAATAACTGGAACCTTTACGGTTTCGGTGTCCGGTGCAGAAATTCAGGCTGATAATTTAAATACAACTACCTTAAGCGGCGTTTCTGGGATATTCACAGCACTTGCCTCTGGAGCAACAATCACCGGTACAAGTGTTGAAGCAACTAACATTACAGGTACAACAATTAGTGGTGTTGATCTTTCAGGTCAAACAACAACAATTGGCACAGTTGTTTCAGTAACCAGCATCACTGGTACAACATTCGAAGCAACAACAGCAGACTTCGGGACGGTTACTGCTGAAACAGGTACTTTCACCACAACTCTTTCTGGTGCCTCCATTACCGGTACCTCGGTTCGAGCAACAGCAATTACAGGTACTTCCATCAGCGGTACCACTGTTTCTGGCCCAACTGCGAACATCACGGTTGCTCGAGTAACAGGAACCTTAACTGCTCCTACGTTTGAAGGAACAGAAGGTGACATCACAACAATTACAACTGAAACAGGAATCTTCTCTGATCTCGTTTCGGGAGCATCCTTTAAAGCAGACAGCAATACAACTGTTATTACTGATGCTGGTAATGTTCAGCCTTTTGGTCTGTTCAGTTTCCCAGGCAACCTTGGAACTTCTGGCGCAACCTTAATTAGTAAAGGCAACGGAACAACACAATGGAACGCTGGTTCCGCTAACTACAGCGTTGAAGTTGTTACCGGTGCGATTACAGGTGTTGCTGGAACAATGTACGTAATGACGACAGGAACAACAATTACATTGCCTGTCACACCAGCAACCGGTGACTTTTTAATTATTAGGAATCAAAGTGATTCAACAACTGGCGTTATTGATCGAAACGGTAGCAACATTATGGGTCTTGCTGAAAATGTTGTTATTAATGACTTGAACTTTAAAACTGAATTTATTTTCTATGGTGGCACAGAAGGTTGGGTGTTACTGTAAATCTTGCAATGTAGAATGGTTAATAATGGAAAAATTAGTGGTCTGCGTAAATGGCATACGGCAGTCTTAAAGCTAATACAATTATTTTCAATTCAGGTGGTACTGATTACACCCTTGACGTTACCACTTTAGTTTCGAACGGAAGTAATTTTAGCGGCGGCGTCATCCAGGCGAATTCAATCACTGGATTAACAGGAGTTTTTACAACACTGCTCTCAGGAGCACTGATTACTGGTACAACAAGTAATATCACAACCTTTAGTGGTGCAACTGGCATCTTCACTTCGTTCTTGTCAGGGGCATCGATTACAGGCACAAGTATTAACGCCACCTCAATTACAGGTCAAACCGTAAGTGGTGTCACTGTACTTGCTGAAACAGGAACAATTGGCAACTTAACGTCAACCGGAAGTATTTCCGGTGGAACGTTATCTGGAACAACAGCAACATTTACAAGTGTTACTGGTGTTTCCGGCATTTACACAACTGAGATTTCTGGTGCAGCCATCACCGGAACAAGTGTTAATGCCACCAACATCACAGGTTCTACAGTTACAGCGACAACTTTAACTGCCACAACTGGTGATGTTGGTGATTTAACTGCTTCTACCTCTGTTTCAGGTGGAACCATTTCAGGTACAACAGCCACCTTTACTTCTGTAACGGGTGCATCCGGTAACTTCACCTCTGTTATTTCCGGAACACTTTATAAGTGCAGCGGTAACGTCACCATTATTTCTGGGGCTGGCGATATTAGACCTTACGGCCTGTATTCCTTCCCTCAAAGTGCAGGTACAAACAACTATGTGTTGTCAACAAATGGAGACGGCACAACAGCATGGGTCGAAGCAACTGGCGGTGGGGGTGGCGGAAGCTCTTACACAGTCAGTGGTTTGACTACAAATGAAACTGGGGTTGCTGGTACTTACTATGTATTACTGAGCGGCCTTACTTTAACGCTTCCAACTACACCGTCTCAGGGCGATTACGTTGGTATAATTAATAGAAGCAATACAACCACAGGAACCGTTGCCCGAAATGGAAGCAACATCATGGGATTAGCAGAAGACATGACGCTTAATGACCTGAATGCAAGATTTAGGTTGATTTATGTAAACGCTTCTGAAGGTTGGGTCACCCTCTAAGTTGAAAAAAAATGTCTAACTACAGCAATTTTGTTGGTTACGTTCCCGATAAACTCCGCCTTGAGACGACTGGTGGAGCACTGGTTGAAGGTGAGCTAGGACTGCCTAACGAATATATTGCTAGCTTGTCGATTGGTCCTGTCAGCACGGGTGCTTACGTTAGTAACCCTGGTATTGCACTTGACGCTGCTGCAACATTTACTATTGAGAGCGGTTCCAGCTACATTCAATTCAAAAACTTAACAGCAACTAAAAACGCCATTGTTGTTACAGGTGCATCAGAGGGTAGTGGCACCGATTTTGAAGCAGATTTTTCAAACCTGGAATACGTTGGTTATCAAATTACAGGTCGCAGTGATCGATTAAAAAAATTCTCCCTTGGCGCGTTAAAACGAATTGATAGTTTAGACGGTAATTCACGAATTGCTCTTTATTATTCTGGTGGACACGATGTAACTGGTGAAGTTTATTCGCCTAATCTTGTCCAGGCTGCAGGATATTCTGGTGTTTTCTTGAACTATGGATCTGGTGGCCTTAAAGGGTTAGATAATACTTTTACCGGTTATGTTTCCGGTATGGTAATTATCAGCGGCCATGCCGATTACGGTAGTAGCAATAACGAATTGCTTCCCTATGAAGACTTCCTGCCTGTCCATCAAGTTGGTGGCGTTAAGTTTTTTGCCGGTTCTAACTGGGAAAATGTTGTTCTCGGGATGAACCACACTGGTGTTGGCCTTGGGAATGGCAATACTTCAGCAAATTCTGCAGCACAAGGAATAACATGGAATATTTACACTCACCAAAATACAACCGGTGTTGTTATTCCTCGTCTGGCCAGTGAAGGCGTAAACGCATACGTCAGTACACCAACAACAAATACAGGTGATTTAACAATTACTTGTTCTGGAGCGCCTCTCACGAAACCGAGTGGTTTCTATAACCGCTTTGATTTTAATCAAAACACAGATGGTAAAAATTTAACGGTTATCAATAACTCTAACGAATATTTTTATATTCCATATATTGGCAACATCGGTGCAATCAATATAAAAAGCTCTGGCTCTCTAAATTTTAGTGGTCTTTGCTTGACAGGTGTTTCTCAACAATATATAAATTCTGCTAATCGATGGAGTAAATTCCAGGCTACAGACGATATTGTTGTTAACTTAACAACAGGAACATTTTTAGCTGGTCGGAGCAATAGTGGTGCTAACGGTGGATGTGTTTTTTGGGCCATAAGTGAAAGTGGAAACGTAACATTTGAAGCACTAAATTTAGAACAAACAAACGTGGGCTGGGTGGCCCAGTTAAAAGGAAGCGGCACGACTGGTCTTATTAATTTACCGGAAGCAACTGGATTAATTCCTCCTGGTACTAACCCTAATGGTACCTCTGAAAATGGGGGTGCTCTGATGCAGCTTTATCCCGGGGGAGCCGATGCTGTAGATACAGTACAAACGATTAATATTCCTAAATTACAGCAATACAGTGGTACTCTTACTGCTTACGGTTTATCCGGTAGCACAACTACAATTAGTGGTGCAGATTTAACCTCCTGGAGCGGTGACCATAACTTCTATACTTCTGGCGATCTGTATTACACCTTTACCGGTGGTGGTGGCGATGGCTCTGGTGAAGTTATTGGTAACTTTAATAACTATACATATTTAAGTGGTAATACCCACAGCGGAAACCGAGGTACATTAAGGCGCTGCAATGCACTGACTTATTCGTTAAGTGGCGTTGATGGTACAGGTATTTTAGTTGCCAATGAACTGCGTGAAATTAACGGTAACATTAACCTTCGTACACTGACTGGTTGCACACTGAATGTTACTGGTGCCGATGTTGATTACATCAGCGGTTATCTGTATACGTATACATCTGGCAACGTTAATTACTCCTTTACAGGTGGCCCTGGTAATGGCAGTGGTTATATGACCAGCAACATTTACCAATACAGTTACGGTGATACCGCAACGATTACAGGTAATGTCGGCACCTTGGCTTCTGGTGCACAAGTTCGGCAGCATTGCTACAGCGGCTCTAATTATTTAGAAGCCACTGGAATGCATATGTGGAACGGTAGTCACCAATTCTACACAAATGGTACAGAATCAACACTTACAGGTAAATTTGGTGATATCACGCATATTAGTGGTGGTATTAATGCTTATACAAGCGGCAAAATTGACTTAACCTTTACAGGTGGCCCTGGTACTGGTGGTGGTTACATGACCAGCCATTTGTATATCAGGAATTACACAACAGGCAATACCTTTACAGGTAACTTTGGCACCTTACGCTCTGGTGTTATTGTCTCCGGACGCATTTATTCGGGTGATTCTAATATTTCGATTTACGCCACTGGAATGAATCAGTGGGGCAATAGTCACAAGTTCTTCGCAGACGCTGCAACATCTGGCGATAGCAATACTAAATTTACTGTTGATTTTGGGGATATTGAGCATCTAAGCGGTGTTATTGACGCCTATACCTACACCACTGGCCATACCTTTAATTACAACCATGGTACAGCTAAATCTGGATACATAACTAATTACTGGAAACACGTAGATTACGCTCCAGCAGGTACTCAAATTACCTGGAATATGGGCTCCCTTAAAAATATAGGAAATAGCACATCCCGTACTGCTGGTTATATTTTCCCTTATCAAAATACTGACTTAAATGCTACTGGTAAGAGCCTTACTTTTAATGCCACAGGTCTTCAAGATGCAAATGGTATTACTGGTTATGTTAATTACGGTTCTACAGTCACACTTAACTTAAATACATTCCACGTTAGGAATCGGCTCCAAGCTCAGGCGTATGCTGGTGGCACTTATTTAGCTGATGGCAGTGGTAACCTTCCCGCAACAACTGGAGGCAGTATTGATTATATTCGGCATTACAGCTTATATACTGCTGGAAGTGGTCAACTTACAACAGTTAGCGGTACATACGGTGGGTATGTAACTGGTGTTGGCGTTTCCTGTTATGCATACGATAATGCCGGCAGTGGATATACTTACATTGGTTTACCAAACCTGACCGGATATTCTCATAACGTAACTTATCTAGATGCTTATTCAAACCGTACTACTCAGCTTGGTTCAGGTCACGCTGAAGTTTATGCTCCGCAATGGACATGGAGCGGTAGTACCTATTTGCGAGCTTATGTTCAGAGTGAAAACACAAGTAAATATGGTGGCACGGCTAAAATTACCCTTGGTGATGCTGTAAAAGTTGGCCAATACATAGCAATGTATGCCGAGGGTAATAACAGCCTTGCTCAAATTACATTAACTGGTAATACTGCTTATGAAATAGGCACAAATAATACCACTTATTATCTCAACGTTCACACTCGTTATTGCGATGCTGCTACGCCATCAAAAGTTACGGGTTTACTTGGTAATTTACAAGTTGTTAGCGGTTATTATCAGCTTTATAATTATGTAGATGCTCCAAGTGGTCGTATTGTTGTTCAAACAACAGGGTTAAAACGAGTTACTCACTATATTCAAGTAGCTGCAGATGCATCAGGTGCTTTTGTCTCTGGCAATTTAGGGAAACTTGAAAGCGTCGGATATGCTTCCCAAAGCTCTAACTTAGCAGTGTATGCACGAGCTACTGGTGCAACTAGTTATTTGATTGCCACTGGTGATCCCGGTTACGAAGCAACTGGTGAAATTAAACATGGAATGATTAATGGCGCTGCAAATGGTGGCTACTGCGAAACACGCATTAATAACTTTAGAAGCTGTAATTACGTCAATAATTACGCAACAGGTACAGCTATTATGGAGGCCACTGGTCTTCAGTCCATCACAGGTAATTCACTGTACCATATAACTCTTGGTTATTACCATGCAGATCATCCAACTTTAGTCAGTGGTAACTTCCCGAACTTACATGAAAACTCGGGTTATTTACAATTTGACCTGTTTGGTCAAGCCACTGGTTACCTTAATTACAATACTGCTCGAACCAGTGGTTTTATTGATGATTATGTACTAATTCGAGGTAGGAACAGCGATCCAAATATCTCTGGTTATGTAAACCTTGGGGGTACAACAGATGTGCGCAATAATTACTTCCAGGTAATTACTTCAGGCGATTGGGTTATTGATGCAACTGGTATTACTAACGTAACAGGTTATACACAGCTTGCAGCTGGCGGTAAATCTGCAGGGTCTGGTATTACTTCTGTTACTGGCAATTTCTCTAATACAAGATCTGGTTTTACTGTTGAGGCTTTTGGAACATCCGGCCACATTCAATTTACATCGAATTACACCGGAATCTTTGAACCACAGATCTGGGCAACAGGTAGAACCAACACATCTATTGTTGAGCTAAATCTGGATAGCATGGATGCCATTGGTGCATCTGGTGTACGTCTGCGTAACTCTGGTACAACGTTCATTTCAATGACCGGAATGCGTTGCATCAGTGGTGGATACACCTTATATCAAGTTGGTGATACCTCTACCCGTGGTTATGGTACACATGGTTTTGAAACAGTTACCGCATTAACTGGAGTTGCAACTGCAATCACTGGTTATAACAACCTTACAGGAACTGTTGTTATCTCAGGTAACACCTTTACTGGAGAAGTGAACGCAACTGCGCTTAAGCAGATTGGTTACGAAAGTATCGCAATGAGTTACACCAGTGGTGCAATTATTGCCACTGGAATTAAGACAGCTAAATTCCCCGCATTGACTGGTTGGTACGGCCAAATCCGTATGGAGCTGCCTGCTATTACCGGTTTCGATATGAGCAGCCTGGTCTGGATGGGAGCGAGCGGTACCTCTGGAAGCACAGGTGCTGACAGTCAACGTCTGTACCGACCGTTGTACTTTGAGTTTGGTTCGAACCTTACAGGCGATCTTGATCTGGGAGCACTTCAGCACATTCACGTGTACAGCAACAACACGGACGGTGCTTCAGCAGTGACTACACCTGCCTTCCACATCATTGGCTCTGGTTTAACCAGCGTCAGCATGGCTGCAGTTATCACTGGTTCTACTCAAGGTCAATCTTCTGTTGTTCGTTCTGGTGTCATTGAGGGTTCAAACATCACAGGTTTAACCTTTGGCGCTTCGGGTACAACCAAGAAGATGGAGATGCACTTCATGGCAAGTGGTTGTGCACTTAACCAAGCAAGTGTTGACGCAACACTCCAGATGTTTGCTTCACTCGATGGCACAAACAGCACAACCACATATAGTGGACTTACAATTACATTAAATGGATTGTGTGCTGCACCTTCTGCTGCTGGTAGTGGTTATCGAGATACGTTAACCGGTGCCGGACGCGACTGTACCGTTCTCATCAACTCATAATTATGTCGGGAACTTTAGGACCAGCAAAATCGTGGCGGGTCGTTTATAACAACGACCTGCTCGTTACTTTCTTTAAAGAAACAGATGGGATGCTTTATACAGGTCAATCCTGTTTTGAATATCCAACAAGACAAGAATGTGTCGATGAAGCACGTTCTTTAAATTTAAAATTTGAGTGTTGGAAGTTTTGGACTTATCCAAATAACTTCTGTAGTGCTCCAGTTAACTTTTCTTATTACGAAACCGATAGAGAAGTTCCCATTGGGCAAGCAAGTGATGAGTATGGCTACATAACTCGTCAAACATATCAAGAATGCATTGATATTATTCAAGGACGCGGTTACGTTATTCGGTAAAAACAATGTCTATCAAGTTGGTTGATGCTGCTTCTTATTATGTTGAAGAACAGCATCAAACCGATGCCTGGAATTGGTTGCAAGATCAACTCTCGGAAGAGACGTTAAATACGTTTGCAGATAAGTACAGAAATAAAGCTAAAAAGAATGAAAAATTAATTACAGCAAACGATAATGTACCCGTAGATACAATTAAAAAAGAAGAAAATACAAAGAAAAATGTAATTGCATTTGACCCCTGGAGCCCCTTTGGATATAAGGTAACTCCAAACATTACGTACGGTGAATTAACATTAAATCAAGAAGCAAGACGTTTCACAAAGCACTTCCAATGTGAAACTGCTGTAAAACTTTGTGAGTTTTTAGAGAAAGTTAGATTAACATTTAACAACAAGCCAATCATTATTACTAGTGGCTCGAGGCCAGAGCCAATTAATCGTGAAGTTGGTGGTGCAAAAAACAGCGAACATACCTATGACGCACCGCTTAAAGGTGCAGTAGATTTTTATATTGAAGGCGCAAACATCTACGATGTTCAAGCATGGTGCGACCAGAACTGGAAGTACTCATTGGGGTACGGTGCACAAAAAGGATTTATTCATATTGGCATGAGGGAAACACAAAACAAGATTCGCTGGAATTATTAAAGTGAAAAGAAATAAAGACCCGCAGATACGGGTTAATATCTGCTGGGAAGTTGGCGACGAAAAAAAATGCGTAACCCTCAATAAACAAGAGGCTTACGCAACAAAAGATTGGGTTGAGAAAAACAACGGTGTTGTTTTCTGGTTCCAGGCTTTACCTGATTAGCGCTGTTTTGCTTTACCAACCACAAGCGCTAAAGTCTCCAACACCTTATACAACTTTGCCACCAGGGCATCGTCTTTCGGCGTAGGAGTCAAAGCTGTAATTGCAGATGCAGCGGCATGCACTGCAAGCAACACTTCGATGTATTTAGAGATGTGTTCCATAATCTGGAATCTTTTTCTTTATTCTACTTACCTAGATTTGTAGTAGAAAAAAGATTTATCTTCTTCTATTACTTCCCAATCAGAGTCTTCATGGCGAGCAAACCATTTTTTCCAAATACGAAATTGTTTATCTGATTCGACGCATTCGCATCGAATAACAAGAGAATCACCTTTTGGAATATACTCTTGACAATCTCTTAAAAAACGAACTGCTAAAGCTTGAGAACGATTCCCCGCTTTACCTGTCAAATTCATATCCAAGCGGCGGACACGTTTGTTCTTTCTTCTCAACAACCAGTCGTTCGCCTGCCTCGTCGAACACGATACGGCCATGCTGACTAACCACACACAACCACTCTGGGTCCGTATCCACGGGATAAGTCGTACCTTGAGAAAGGTCCCATCCTTCAAAGAAATCTTCCCAGTCTTCTTGCGACGCCTGGTACGGAGAGACATTTTCAAACGTCATACATTTTGCACTCAGATGCCCAGGGTGTTTCAAGACAGTAAATAAACTGTTTGTCGTAAGGTGTCATCTTAATTTCAATAACCTCAGGACGCTTGAATACCTTGCGCATAATTAAAGTATAAAGTTTTTTCATGGTTGTGTTGCTAGAGGAACAAGAATTGCGGGGAACGGAATTCCCTGCTGACGCTCACGTTGCCATGCTTCATCCCACTCAGACAACGAATGAGTATGTCGATCATTTTCAACATAATTCGGAGTGGTATCTGCAACAACGTAGCCTCCATCTTCATATAGCATAAGTGCATAATCTTCTAGAAGCAGATCAAATCCTGTTATTGGAAATTCAACAACAAAAGCAACTTCATAATCAATATTTTCGTTTCGTGTAGAAGAAATGCACAGTAAGTAACTTCCTCTTTTTAAGGGGTAGTAGCGCAGATCGCCTTTATCTAGCCTGTTAGCATCAAAATTGTTGTATAAATCAGACTGTTTATTCATCACATGACCAACATACGGGTAATAAACTTCCCCGTCGATAGTCTCTGAAATGCTGTCCTTGTCAAAAGGATTACGTCCTTCGATTGGCGTAAGGTTTAGATCGTAAGCAGAAACATTGATGTAATTGGGGTTGCGACCACCCTTGGCCAAAATGATCCAGGCATCAGCAGAAATATCGATCCGGAACCAATGGTTATATGTTCCACCCCCATATCCCCCACTGACAACTTTATTTTTGGGACCCAGGGATCCGGTTAAATTTCTAATTGATAATTGATCGAACGGTCCAAGAACCAAGGGACTTTCCTTGGTCCTCTGCCGTTGCGTTTGTGAAATACGCATTATTGTGTGTAGTCTTTTTTCTATTTTACTCTTCGCTTTCTTTGTTTTTTAAAGGACTAGAAATTGTGCTTTTGTACAAGTCTTTTATTTTTTCAACATCATTATTGATGCTGGCAAAATACATCAGCTTTTTGGCTTCAAACTCAGTGCAGAAGGGGTGGATTATACGTGGTGGGTACATCCGATTCCAGGAGGACACCAGGTGTAATGGGTTGCCGCACAAGGGATTTGAGCAGAGCCTGGTTACGACACCCGTTCCAATATCGCCCCAGGCGCATTGGTAAATGGCCTTATGAAAGGTGACGTTTTCAGCTTTTTGTTTGCTGTATAAGGAGCGATAGGAGGGAAAACAAAAACGTTTAGGGGTGTAAATGGAATTGTTTTGGATTTCCCAGCACTCATCTGGCTCAGCAATTTGGATGCGGTTCCAGAGGCTTTGATATTTACCTTTGTAATCCACGTGTAAGTAGTTAATATCAAATCCACAGATGTTGGAAATAATTTTTTTAACGCACAAATAACAGTAGTGTTCTTTTGAGTGGCGAATGGTATGACCGTGCGGGCACTGGAACCCACGGTAATAACCTCCGTCTTTAAGGATTTCGTCAGACAGTTCAGTGATATTGGGTATATGTCTAAAGGAATTAGGAACGTTGGTATTCCGGAGAGAACGGTAGATGTTAGCCAAGTTCCTCCGTGCTGATTTTTTTGACGACGTTCGAGATTAGTAGTGGTTCTCGATTGTCTTTTTCAGTGTTGCTCTTGTGGTGGAGCACACGGGAATTCGTCAAGTCTCGTTCTGTTCTCATGAAACACACAATGCGATGCGCCAGGTATCGCTTGTTGTCCACGAAAACCATGTAGTAACCAGTGCGGATATTGATACGTCCGACTTGATCTCCAGCCTTGTAGCCAGCACGATCAATTCTCCATTCGAGACCAGAAGGATACTTGTCAGACAAATCAAACAGTTCTCGTAACCGCCAAAGGGGTGGAAGAGACATGCTTGAGGTCGCCATTGGAAGGGGGTGCGTGAAAACAGAGAATACCCTTAATTTTTCTCTAGCTTCAGTTAAATGACACGGTTGAAACAAAGTGTACTGAGAACCGAGAACAGATACCTGTTTTTATCTCTTTACTTTTGCCCTCAACTTTTCAACATTACACCATTTGAACAAAGTGTCATATTCCATAGGGGGGGATGAAATGACCCCCCAATCTCTGAAAGTCTGCACAGGACTCAAAGTGAGACTAAGAAACCAAGAAAAAACCCCCACCAATCGGCAGGGGTTCTCAACCCAACGGTCTCACCGCATCCAAATTACTTTTTGTTTTTGACTTTGCCTTTAGGCTTCACAATTTGTGGTTTTTCAGCCTGAGCCAAGGTCTCCTGGAACACCTCGTCGAATTGAGAGGCGATCGTTTCCCAGTGGAAGGCAACGTCCGTCACACGGTCGTAGCACTTTTGAGCCACTTCATCCAGCAGCTTGCGATCGTCGTACAACTTGCCCAGCTGTTCGGCCAGGTGGTTGTCGTCGGGGCAAGGCATGATGCGACCAAAATTGGTATCCACATCGGCGTGAAGAGAACGGATTAAGAGGCCGTAACCATCAAAGATCTCTTTACAGGACGTGTGATCGGGCACCACCTGGGCCACACGGCAGGCTGCGTGCTCGAAGTTAACAAGGCCCCAGCCTTCACCTTTACAGGTGTTCACGCCTACGTCAGCCACCTGATAGATCGTTTCCAGCAGGTCCACCGGGACTGCGGGGGGCATGGGGTTAGGGGTGGTCATGATGATCCGATTATTGGGATCTAGACCTTGCCGGTTCATTTCACGTGCGAACAACGGCATGATGTCCCAACCCTGGTCCTTCATCCCCATGTGGAGATAAAGCTTGGCATCAGGACGGTCAACTGCGAATTTGGCAAAGGCACTGATTGTGATATCAAGCCGTTTGCGGAACTGGTTCCGGTTGCCGTTGAAGACGATGAAGTCGTCGGGATTCAGACCCAACTTCTTTCGTGCCTCTGCTTTGTCTCCAGGTGAGAACTGACCCTGGGTAACACCGTGGGGAATCACACTGACAGGTTTCCTGCAACCAGCGTTGATGGTTTCTTGTGCACCGAATTCGGTGTAACAGATGGCGGCATCCCAGTCGTTGATGGTGTCCATGAGTGCGCCGTACCACTCATAAGAGTCCATGGGGTAGTAACCCACAAACTTGAATTTCAGTTCATCGCGCAGGTCAGCAATGCGTTTGAACTGCTCATTAATGATCCAGATATCGTTCATGGTGAAGACGACATCAGGACGGATATTGGCGACCATCTCGCGGATGCGGTCTTCGCCAAAAGGTGCTTGCTGGAAGCGGTTTGAAGCCGGATAGAGTTTATAAACCTCCTGGAGTGGTGTGTAATCGCCGTGCCAATTACAACCGAGGACGTGGATCTCGTATTTATCTTTGAGTTTGTCGAGTACGTTTTCTGTAACGCGTGCAAAACCCGTGGTGGCGACGATATCGCCCACCCATAAAAGCTTGGGTTTACCTTCTGCCATTATTAGTTGATTAACTTAATCAACTATACAAAATTATTCAAGGTTGTATAGATCGGATTAGCTCCTGTTTTTTAGTTATATCCGAACAAAGTTGCTCTTCAAAAAATTTGGCAGCGCGATTGCTGTCAGTTTTTTCCCCGCAGGTGTAGAGGTCGATAGCTGCGTAACCGACCTCAGGCCAAGTGTGAATTGAGCAGTGTGATTCTGACAGTAAAGCGAGGAGTGTTACTCCCTGTGGTGAGAATTTTTCCCCAATCACTCGCACGACGGTCGCATTAGACAGTTCAAGGGCGCGTTCCATCACACCCTTGAGAAAGTCATAATCATCTAATAGCTGCGGATCGCAGCCATAGAGATCAAGAATTAAATGGCGACCGTTGCTCAAAAATCTAAATTCTCTTGTTCTATTTTCGCATCTTTTTTCTTGGTTAATACATCACCGTACATGGGCTCCCATTCGGCTTTGTTCAAACCAACTTCAACGATCGATGGGAAGTCACCGTATTTGGTGGGATTACTGGCACGAGTTGCGATGTTATTGATGCGCAAACCTCGAGAAGTGCCCATCTTGTAAACATCGAGACCAAGCTGGTGGACACACACGTCCATCAGTAGGGTTTCAAAACGGCTTCGACCAAGGATATTGCTGTTGCTGCCACGCGAAAACTCGCAATAGCTGGCGTACAACCATTTGTCCCAATTGCTGTAGACGTATGTTGTGCCTTGAGCTGTTTTAGCCAGGCCAACAGCACTGGATGCCCCTGGATCAAAGACGATGCAGTGACTCATCCAATCCATGATTTGGTTGGACTTAAGGATTTGTTCCTTGTGATGCTTGGCAAAGAAGTCTACCTTCTTGTTGGTTTCCATCAGATATTCCCGCATCTCGAGTTCAGGCATTTCCAGAACCCAGTTGACAAGACCAGGGAGGAGAGCAGCGAATTCACCGAAGGGACGACCTCTGTCATCCATATCGATGAGTGTTTTTTGTTCAGCAGAAGAACCAGTGAATGGTTTATCGAAAGGAATTGTGAGCCTTCGACGTGCTAGACCCGAGGTGGGATCAGTGGTTTGGATGGGTTCGTTGGCAGTGATCATGACCAAGCCATTGAACTTGAAAGGCTTTTGGCTTGCAGCCTGGAACTTTCGTTCGTTTCGAATTAAGTCACGACCAGTGATGGCTTTGAGTACAGAGACAGAACCGCCGTAACGCTCGACATCGTTGAAGAGCAGAAGTTTTTTCTTGTAGAGGTTGGAGGTTTCGAACCTGTTTTTCTCGAGGTGCTCGAGCGAGGAGATCATGGCGTTTTCATCCCCGACCAGGGCATGAGCCAGGTTTGCATAGGTTGATTTGCCGGACTTGCCGGGTCCAACAATCTCAACGAACTTCTGGATCTCGGAGTAACCAAGCAGTACAGCACGCAACCATGCCCGCAGAACTTGGGTACGACTCCAATTATTTTCTTGCGTTCCTTTTAACCACTGGATGATTGGTTCGCACTTGGCGTATGGATCGTATTGGTACGGCAGCTGCTGTGTGATATAGAGATCACGGCTAGAGGGTTTGAACTCTTTGGTTTCGATGTTCAGAACACCATTTTCAAACAGTAGCAATTCTTTACCTTCATACCAATCATCAAAGATGACAGTGATGCGGAGTTGTTCCATCACGTCATTGATCAGCTTCATGCTGTAGCCGCTGGGCAACAGGCTTGTTTTGATCCGTTCAAACTTTGAGCGGATGTCACCTTTCATCTCAGCTTCTGAGATTTGGCACCACAGACCTTTGCGGCGATTGTGTTCATAGATAAAGAACGAACCATGCGACTGGCTGTAGAGGAGATTGCCCCCATATTCCTGAAGAAGAACTTCAGCAATTTGGTCGTAGGAGGGATTACGTGTTCCTTTTTTATCGTTTTTATTTGTGTTCCCATGAGCTAACCACTGAACGTCACGAGAATTGGGTTTAGCTACAGAAGAGACTGGTTGCGGGAAATCATCTTGTACATCTTTTTCTAACGCTTCAAACATGGTATTGATGTGTTCAAGTACGTGATCGTCAGGCAGCAAAGCTTTGTGCTCTTGAGAGTTGTCGTTGTATGACCAACCATTTTCTTTGGCCATGTAGTAGAGACTGCCTGGACCTCTTCCACCACCACGGACAAAAGTGAGCCAACGTTTTTGGCACTCACCTTCTTTGTATTTATCTGACTGCTTGGACCACTCATCCCATACATCGAGAAGAGAATCGTCTAACTCATGGAGGATTTGGCCGATACTGATCCAAAGATCGTAATCATCGGCAGATTCAGGCGGCAAAGCCCAAGTTGCATCAGTTGCTTTTTTGATATCAGTTTCAAGATCCATTTCTGCATGGATCGCAAAACCAGGTCCAATGACACGTTGGGTTTCCTTGGCTGGAACACCAAGCTTGACGTTCTTGGTAACAATCTGCTGGAGTACCCAATCGGGAAGTTCAGGGAGATTATCAACCCATTCGTACCCCATCCCATCTGGAGTGAAGTAACCATCCGTATTGGGGTGAAGGCCCATGAGGACCCCTTGGTGGCGTTTCCAAAGGATCTCTAGTTTTTCTTTATCGCCTCCTTCAGGAGAGGTGTACCAGACATACTTATTGCGTAGGAAATGTTTATGTTTTTCGCGATCAATTTTGTATAGTTTGCGCTCACGACCGGGTTTGCCGCTGCAAATGGTCAGTGTGGGAGGCAGTGCGGCATTGAAATCGTCAATGCCGGAGAGTTCTTTGACGAGTGGATAAACAGTTTCACCATCTACGTCAACCCAAACCAAGCCGTAAGGGTAGTTGTAGACAGGTCCGCTGATCAGGCCAATGGCCTTGCAATCACCTGATAAAAGCTCTGGCTCAATATCTGCTACAGAAAAGAAGTTGCTTTGCCAACCTGGGACATATGGATTTTTCTCACTACCTAATGGCGTGAGCGGCCAATCAACAGGGATATAGTCGAGGCGGATTTCCCCTGGCTTAAGCTTTTGTTCGTTTTTATTGGTCATCGCCTGTAGCTTGGTTGACTGTTACTGTAAAGTTTCTGTCAGAGAATTGACCTTCTTTTAACAACATGAATGCATGAAGATGCATGTTGGTTGGCAGACGAAAACAATCCCCATCAGCCGCATCGGACATGAGGTGCTGGAGAGTATTCATCCACTCACCAACGGAAACGTTGATTTCCATTGGAGGTCTTGAATTGAGTGTCTTCTTATCCTACGGCTGGCAATCCAAGGCGAACACGTTCGAAATAATTAAATTAGCAAGTCTTATGCGACTCATTTAGAACTTGATGGCCTTTGGTCTCGATGTCTTTTCTGCGTTCCAACATTCTGTTATAGATAACAATTGCATCTTCTCTGGTGACAACTGCGGTTTCACAGGCAGACTCCCACAGTTTCGCTTCAAACTGACTCATCTGTATTGTTTATCTTTTCTTTATTATGCCATTTAGCAGTCAACCTCATTGCTCCACCAAGCTTCAAGGATTCACCGGTTTGTAGCTCTGGGTCAATTTTTTCTTCTGTGTATTCAGGTGTGAAGTGTTCTTCCAGCTCGCGTTCCGCCGCAATCTGGTTTTCAAGCTCGATCATTTTTAATCGAGCTTTTAGTTTTGATTCAAACCAAAGCCGTTTCAACCATTCGATAACGGCTTCGATGATGTCCTTAAATAAGGTCCGGATCATAAATGTTGCAGTTGTCAACCTGCTTGTAATATTCTTCTACGATTTTGTACCAGTCGTTGTGGAGGAGGTCCAGGTAACGACGTGAGATCTTGAAGATCTGTGTGCGGGCTGGCGTTGAAACAAGAATTGCAGCCTGGGACACCTTGAGACCAAGAGTTTGCTGGATAGCAATGTCGTAGGCAGCCAGTTGCTTACAGGTTTTTTTGAACTTCATGTGACCACCGAGCAGGTCTCGCCATTCCTGAGAACCCTTCTCATATTCTTTGGGCCATTTACGGCAGTAGGGTTTGACGCTGGTTTTTAAGTCAGCAAGAGTAAGCTTGTTATTAGCCACAGCAATAATGTCAGGAGCCCCAGCCCAGGCGCGACCTTCATCGTCGCAGCCCCAAACGCGAGCAACGTCATCAGCACCAATAGTGAAGTCGTAATCTTCCCGTACCGGTGACTCAGCCCAAAAAACTTCCTGGAACTGATCAAGAATCGGCGGCATGCCTGCCCAAAAATCTTTGTATTCATCTGGAATGTCAGGCTCTTTATTGCCTTTGAGGTAGCATTCCATCCCGTAGTGGATGGCAGTCCCACGTTCAGCGGCGGCTTCCTTGACACCAGGATTATTCTTTGACCACATTTCAAGCTTCCGTTTGTTAGCTTCGGAAGCTGTCTCACTAATGATGGTGGTTACGGACGGCGCAGGTCCAGTAGGTAACGGAGTTGTGTAATGTCTTTTACCGTTAAGACTAATTCTGGCTGCGGTCCTATTAAGGTTCCGCATTAATTCTGGTTGCTTTTCTTCGGCTTCCTTCCAAGGATCACCTTTATTTACTTTAGCAACCATTCTCGGTTTTGTATATTATTAGAAGCTTACCGCATAAAAAACAAATGGGAGAGTTTAGGAATTTAATTCTGGCTATTCTCGGTTCGATGCTCCTTGTGGCAGTGATAGATGGCTATTATCTTTTCAAGTTCATCCCGGATAATTTATGAATAAGTTTTTTTTATGGGTAGTGGGGATGTGGAGTTGCCTGTCCTGGATTCCCAGAGAACTGTGGAAAACACTCAAAGAAAATATGGTGGACCTGAAATTCAATGATATTCCCTGGCATCTAGATGATTACATTGCTTATGTTGAACGCTGGAACGGAAGGGCTGCAATGGTAGGGATCGTTGTATTGATCCAGCTAGAGTTGTTGAATAAAATGAGTGTATTGGAGTTCTTAGGTGTCTTGTAATCTCACTAGATTTTATTATTGTGAAGAAGACATTAGTGTTAAAACGTTTCTGATTCGAGATATGCGGTTAAGGCACGGTATTGCCTTTGAGGATATTGAAACCAAGGAAGCTGATGCTTTCGAAGAAAAACTGAAAGCAGAAGGCGAAGAGTATTTACGGATTGACCTATGACGCGCAAGATTGTTGCCCAAGTTGAAACACAAAAACCAATCGAGATGATTGGTACCATGATCCTCAACGGAGGAGAAGATCTGGTTAAGCAGTACAGCTGTATTGATTATCCAGTCAAACGGTACTTTATTCTCGACAACTCAATGGGCAAAGATCCCAGTGTTCGAGAGGCAATTGACCACGTTTTATCAACGCCAAATGAATTTGTAGGAGAAGTTCAGCTGGTAACCAATGCACTAAACGTTGGTTTTTCTGGTAGCGTCAACCAGATTGTTAAACAGAATACAGATCGAGAATACTGGTGTATTTTTTCTGTTGATTGGCACTTCAAGCCAGGTGAGCTTGCACGTTTGGGTGAGCGCCTGACTCAACCATTTGAAGCAATTCTGTGCGATGAAACGCAGAATGGTTACTCTGCCATGATCTTTGGCGTTGATTTACTGTATGAGGTTGGTTTTTTAGACGAGAATTTCTTCCCTGCCTACTACGAAGACAACGACCACCGTTATCGAATGAAGCTGGTGGGCAAAGAATGGGAGTACTTCCCCTTGGAATATGAACATAAAGTCAGCAGTACTTTAAAAAGAAGTGTTGAATTTCAACGTAAGAATCAAGAAACATTCCGTCGAAACGGAATGTATTATGTAGAGAAATGGGGCGGAACACCTACAAACGAACGGTATACAACTCCATTTGATATGGAATTACCGCTTGATTATTGGTTATACGACCCTGCTCGATCTCAAAGGCAGAGATGGATTTAAGTCTGTATGGCGGAACAGGATTAATCGGCAGTTATTTTTACGGAGCTTACGCCTCTTATGTTGTTCCAAGGGAAAGGTTGTATCCGTTTAGTAAACGTGTTCTATATCTGATCAGTACAACTGACAACAAAACATTTAAAGAGAATCCACACATTGATGTGGAAACCAACCTGGTTGTGCTTCTTAAACGACTTGAAGCTTGCCGTGAGTTTGGTGTCAAAGAATTTAATTTTATTAGCAGCTGGTTTGTGTATGGACCAGAGCATGAGCATCCTAATGAGGATTCATTCTGCAATCCAAACGGTTTTTATTCGATTACGAAGTACACAGCTGAGCGATTAGTAAAGGAGTATTGCAAAGAACACGGTATTGCCTATAGAATCTTGCGCCTGGGCAATGTTTATGGAGGCCCAGATAACGGCAACATCAAGCGCAATGCCCTTCATTTCCTGGTCAACAAGCTAAAGAACAATGAAGACGTACTGGTGCACCTGAATCTGTCTCGTGATTTTATTCACATGATGGATGCCTGCAGAGCCATTGATTTTGTGTGCACAGCTGGTGAATTGAACGAGACGTACAACATTGGCACTGGTATTGCTACAAACTTGGGATCTGCTTTAGATCAAGCCAATCGAATTTTAGGAACAGATGCATGTGTAAGCAGGGTAGATACCCCTACAAATTACGATCAAGCCGTTCGATTCTCTCTCGATTGCACTAAACTACAAGCACTTGGTTTTAAACATCTCATTCCAATAGAGGAGGGGATTAACGATCTATGTCTAAGTCGAAAGTTCTCTACGCCGGACCCTATTTTGATGGGGAAGAAATTACTGAAGCAGTAAAGACACTGACTGAAGGAGCCTGGTACCCAGCTGGTAAACAGGTTGATCGATTTGAAAAAGCCTTCTCAAAGCAGTTTGGCTTTGATCATTCACTGATGGTGAACAGTGGCAGCTCAGCCAATCTGGTGATGATTGCTGCACTGAAAAAGTACTACGGCTGGAAAGACGATGCAGAGATTATCGTCAGCGTTGTTGGCTTTCCAACGACTCTTAACCCGATCCTGCAAAACAATTTAGTTCCGAAGTTTGTTGATATCACCTGGAACGATCTGAACTGGAATCTTGATCATGTCGAAGCGGCCATTACTGACAAAACCGTTGCTGTTTTCAGTAGCCCTGTTCTGGGTAATAGTTATGACTTGGATCGTTTACTCGATATCTGTAACAAGAATGGGATAAAGTACATCGCAGATAATTGCGACACGCTCGGTTCAAAATGGAATGGAGAGTATTTAACTAAGCATGCTGTAGCAGCATCCTGTTCTTTTTATCCAGCACACCACATCACTACGTTTGAGGGTGGGATGGTGTCTTCCAACAATGAAGAGATTATCCGTTTAGCTCGGCAGTTTGCCTGGTGGGGACGTGATTGTTATTGCGTTGGGGAATGCAACATGCTGGCTAACGGTATGTGTAACCGGCGCTTTGACAAATGGCTAGATGACTATGACGTTGTGGTTGACCACAAATATGTCTTCAGTCAGATCGGTTATAACCTCAAGCCATTGGATCTGCAAGGATCTGTAGGACTTGTTCAGTTAAAGAAATTTGAAGAGATTCACACGATTCGTCGTGAGAACTATAAATTTATTGCGAATCTGATTGGAGATTTATCTGATGGGATCCGTGTTGTTGGGGAAAAAGAATGTGCTGAAACTTCTTGGTTTGGGGTTCCTATTATTTGTGATAATCCTGATGTGAAGCAAGCGCTTCAGCAACACCTTGAAAGAAACGGAATTCAAACGCGCAATTATTTTGCTGGCAATTTGTTATTGCACCCAGCTTATCGGAGCCTGGGTGATCCTAAAGCTTATCCAAATGCTTATGATGTCCTAAAGCATGTGTTCTTTATGGGCACATCTCCAGCAATTAGCAAGGATAACCTTGAATATATTGAGAAGACAATTAAAGAATTTAAGGCTACTTTCCCCCTTGGGGCAGACGGCTGCTCTGTTCGGTTTCTCCCTCACTTAGTTGAGTAAACCGTATTGCTCTCTTTTAGTTTTCAAAAGATAATAAAAGAAAGCAAAAGAGAAATGCAAATTACTTTAATCAGAACACCTCGCGAATCTGAAATGTCTCTTTCGACCCAAGTTAAAGCTTCTGTTGATGAAGCACAATCTCATTTGAGGGAGGCACTTGCATTTGCTGCAAGGTCTGAACACCCCATTGTTATCAATACGTTGTCTGATTTAATTGCCAAGTTAGATAGCCTTGAAGCAATGGAAAAAGTAATGCAAAAATTTAACCCTCAAAATCAAAACAACGAGTTACTCGAATGGTAACGAATCAGTTATGGCTGAACGTTATACAGAAGAAGAACGCCTAGAAGAGTTCTTTGGAAAATTGATGTATATGATTCCCCATCCTCCAAAAGGATGGGAAAAGAAAGCTCGTCCATGTAAGTGGGATAAAATAATAAAAGAACGAAACAATAATCCTGATGGCACAGGATGATAGTAAATATACGAAACCTGAGTTAAGGGAACGTATTAAAGATCGTGTAATGGCTGGCTCTAAAGGAGGCAAGCCTGGTCAGTGGTCTGCGCGTAAGGCTCAGCTCGTTGCTTCCGAGTATAAGAAAGCTGGTGGCGGGTACAAAGGTGGTGAAGGCAAGAAGCAAAAGGCATTAAAGAAGTGGGGTAAGGAGAAGTGGATGACGAAGGATGAATATGAAAAGCGAAAGAAAGCTAAGTCGGCAGCACAAAAGTATAAAGACAGCAAATGATTTTAATTTTATCTTTATTACTCACTGTGCAACCAGTTGATGACTGGATGTTGTCATGTGCGCAGTACCAAGCCTTGGTACTACGCCTGTACTCTGATCCTTATTTTGAGACGACAGAAAACCTTGGCCGAAGGCAAGAGATCCACGACATCTTGAAGTCACGCACGTTTGATGAATGCATTGAGGTGAACGCATAATGTCAGAACAAAAGTATAATTTAGGTTCTCCAGAGGTTTTGAGGTTTTTCAATCTTTCAGAGAGAGATGTGGACCCTAGATATCGGGGAGAGCAAGTTCGCAAGTTAGTGAATCGTCTTTCAACGGCTGATAATTTTGATTATGAAAACGCCCTAATTAATCAAGGTGCTAATCCACAGTCTTTTGATTTTTTAAACAACTATATTGAGTTTGAGCACAATTGGAAAACCCCAACCTCTTTAGCTAGTATCAATGAGTTAACAAATTTAGCCCAAACTAAACCAAACAAGATTTACTCTTATAATTTAAAAGAAGGTCCTTTGTATAGAGGAACAACGCTTGATGTATCACCAAACGTTGGCGAAGAGATAACTCTTTCTCGTTTTAAATCTTTCAGTCCAGACATAAACATTGCCGGTCCCTTTATTAATGAAGGACCTCCTTTAGATTTTTCATTAAGCAATGAAGAGTTCAAAAAACAAATAGCTTTAGAAAAAAATAAACAAAAGACTTTGTTCCAAGTACAAGCAGATTCTCCAGGAGACTTTAATTATTTAATCACCCCTGGAGCGGGAGAACCAGAAGTTTTGGCTCGACCGGGGTCTAAATATCTTGTGGAAGCTAAAGAACGTTTCCCTTTTGACCAACGTAGAATGACAGGTGATATTGATTTCATTAAGTTACGACAGCTTTATGGAATTGACCCAGTTGGAAGTGCTATTCAAGGCGGTGTTAATCTTGTAAAAGAAAATATTCCAGGTGCAACAATTGGTGCAGCATTTTCGGCTTTAAACCCCGAAGTTGCAAAAGCAGTTGAGCAAAATAACTACAAAAAAGCAGCGCTTACAACGGCACAAGATGTTCTTTTAGGAGCGGGTACAGAGGCTGTTGCAAATGTGGCAGGTAAATATGTGCCAATGTTTAGTAGAGTGGTGACACCTGCAGCACAGATTGCAGCTCCCGTTGCGGCCGGAAGCGCACTGTATATGCAAGGAAAACCAGGTTCGTTAACTGATGTGGTTACTCGCAAAGCTGCGGCCAATCCAGTGCCTTGGCTTCCATCTGTCAAGCCAAACCCTAAAACAGACTTGGGCGCAAGAGCGGGAAGAGCGCTTACAAACGAAGCTCGTTACGTATATAGCCGATTACTAAAAGGCAAACTTCCATATTTTGGCAGGTAAATTATGGCTGACAAGGCAATTCAAAAGGGATACACCAAGCGTTACCTCCCAGAAAAAGCATGGGCTTCTTTATCAAAAGAAGAGAGGGAGGAAACAGATCAAAAGAAACGGGCTGGCAGTCGAAAGGGTAAACAGTTTATTCCTAATACTGAACGCGCAAAAAAAGCAGGACGTGCTGCCAGACGATATAAGAATCTAAAGAAAAAATAATGTATACTTTTAAAGTTCACGCTTTGCGGCGAACGTTTGAGCGGTTAGTTAGATTGGTCCCGGCTTAGTACCCCGGGATTTTTTATGTCTACTCTCGTTGCAAATGTACCTCCAGTAAAGGTGTGGGTACGTCGAGAGTACCTAAGAGATTTGCGAGATGGTCATGGAGAATACACACCAGGTTACTGGGTATCGTGTAAAAGTATTACAGGACGTGCACTTTACTTCGAAACGTACCTAACAGAATACGGAGCACTGTATGACAAACTCCCTATTAGCGCCTTCCTTTCTTGGAACTCTGATCATCCTGATGTACCTACCCCTCCTGAGCCAGATTTGCCGTTAACTGATCTCCAATTCTGGAATGGCTTCGATACTGGCCTGGTAGTTGTCGAAAAGAACCTGATTTATAATATGGAGTTCGAGGTCATGACTCGTGCTTCTGGCAATATGAAGGGTGAATATTTATTCACCATTGACAATTACCATCCACATCGAAACGAACCCGACTATTACTTTTCTGAGGTTCCCGATGAACACAAGTCACACAACATTGTTGCTTTAGACAATGGTCAAATTGGGGCTTATCCCAATAATCGTTGTCGAATGGTTGACCCATCTTTAACCAATGATCAGTTAAAGACTCCCGACTTTAAAGTATCAACAAGATATTTTGATGTAGAACACGCTCCTAAATGGGGTCGTTTGGGTCAGACTGATGATTATTTCTGGAAAACCCCAAACGAAACCAATGGACAAGCACACCTACGAGAACTGGAAGAAAATTAAAACCGTTCTAGAGGAGTCTGGTAAAACGGACTCCTTTTTTTATAAGAGAGCTTGCGCAATTGTTAAGTCTCCTTCTGATTCAGCTAAGGATCCTTTTGATCCCATGAGTGATTTATAATCAGAAGACGCCTTATTAGCTCAGTGGCCAGAGCACTCGCCTTGTAAGCGAGCGGTCGTCAGTTCAAATCTGACATAAGGCTCTTAATATCTGTATAATTTTTATACAGATATCAGATAAGTTGGCTCGTAATCGAGAACGTATTCGAGAAAGACGCAAGCAGCTTGTAAATTACAAGAAAGAATTAGAGTGCCAGCGTTGTGGATATGATGATCACCGTGCATTAGAGTTTCATCATCATAATGATGATAAAAGTAAATCAGTATCTCGCATGGTGGGAGAAGGTTACTCCTGGGAACTAATCAAAAAAGAAATAGATAAATGCGAAGTGCTTTGCTCTTGTTGTCACAGGATTGAGCACTGGAAAGATTAAAATTAAAATTAGGAACTAAATTTGGTTTAGACTAATACAAAATAAATAGTGCAATGCTTTCAACAGATACTCGGTTGCGTGTTGAATTTATCTGTGAACGCATTAGTCAAGGAGCACCGGTTGAATTAAAGGATATGGCGTGGCTGCAGAAGTTAGCTGCCCGCAACCCCACAGTTGATACGTGGTTACGGCAAGCAAGGCGTACTGCCATGCAAGAAGAAGACACCCAGACGGATCTGGATGCCTTCTGTAATGCTTTAGATCTTGGAGAACCAGACCCCAGTGATCACTTGGTTGGACCACAGGATCCAGTGACGTTAGCCGAGTGGTTTACCACAAAGCAGAAGTGGTTCCGTGGTCAGGTTGATTAATTTGGTTTGTTATACAAACCTAAACGTTGAGCTTCGTCTAAGGTACCCGGAGCGGTAGCACCTGCATTGAGTGTCATAGCTGCAGTTGCAGGAATTGTTGCGTAAGGTAAACCAAACATAAAACCGGCAAATTTATTAACAGGATCATTAGCAATCTGATTGGCCCCATAAGCAATACCTGCTTTTGCACTCTGATCAAAAGCTGTTTTGATCATTGGGTTATTTAAAAATTTACCCGCTAACAGAATAGGATTCATTAACTGTTCCGCAGGGTTGCTTTAATAAACCAGGCAGCCTTGAAGGCTTCCCCGCATAACTCAGCCATGTAGTTTTGGATGTCGATGGCCTTGACTTTGGCAGCAACAGGCTCAAGCTTCTTGGTCTTCATACCAAGCTCCTCAAGGTTCTTGTAATAAACCGTGAGCATCTCAGTAGGTTTATAGCTCTTGACGTGCTTGAAATCAGGACTGGCATCCATCAACCCGTCATGACACATGGGCATTAAGTAGTCCATGCTGCGAATGAACTCACCCAGTTTGTCAAACTGATTAATGTGAGCTTCGTATTGGTCTTTCAGGAAAGCATGGATTCCAGTGAAGTTAGGTGCTTCGTAGTTGAAGTGCATCAGGTGGGATTGCACCTGGAGCTGATGAACATAAGCAGACAGTTGAATGAGCTGCTGGATGAAAGCACCAACGTCTCCACCTTTGGACTTGGTAGGTCCTTTGGGTTTTGCTTGAGGTTCAGGAGCAGCTTGCTGGACAGCAGCAGGCATTTCCTGGGGCATTTGAGGACCAGGAGTATACATACTTAATAATTAACCTCTTCCCAGTTTAATGCAGTTAAGACATCAGCTCCTGCACTTTGAGTTGAAACAACAAGGGCAAGAATATTAGAGGTACCGTCAAAAGAATTTCTTTGTAACTGATACTTAAACAAATCATTAGTGGAAAGGTCAGTTACGGTCGAGCCTTGGTTTGAACCAATAGAAAACCCATGAACAAGGCTTTGGCCACCACTAATACCGGTTGCCGTTGTGTTGATTTCAACTGGTGAATCAGCACCAGCACTTACCCACGTACCACCAGAAATGGTTGTTGCACCGTTGACTAGTTCCCAACGGTAGTTTGCATTATTGGTAATACCCAAAACAGAGATACCGTTTAGAACAGCAACAGCATCTGGTGCGGAAGCTTTAAGACGAATGGCAGCTGTTGGATAAAGAGTTCCAGTAGCTGGTAAATCGTATGGTTCAGTAATTTCTTGACCTGCAGCACGTCCTTTACCAACTAATTGGTAACCACCTTCTGATAAAACAGTAGAACAAATCTGTTTAAGAGTGCTGTTTGTTGTAGTGGTATCTAAATTTTCAATCTCATAACGACAAGGCAATGTTGCCGTTGTCATGTAAGTAGAAGTAATGCTGTTCGCATGGTGGAAAGAATGACAATGAACAAGTTCACCATCAATTAAAAATCCAGCACGTACAGTACCGACACCAAGCCATTCGAAGTCAAACCACAAGAGTTGTGATTTTGTCATATCGAGCGTATAGGCAGATGGCCCGGTGCCATCAAGCTTGTCAATATTCCAATCAGCCTGAGCAACACGGGTGTTCACAACACTGCCGGTATTACTGGAGCGCTGCACCAGAAAAGGAGTTGCCGTACCGCTTACTTCAACGTAGTAACCGTTATCAGTACCAAAGTACCCAACACGTTGACGCAGGTTTTCTTTGCCACTACTCATGACAAAGCTGTTCATGACTTGCAAAGATTTCCCTGGCTGATAAGAGAAAACCCTTGTTGTTTCACGGTAAACTTGTGAACCAGAAGTTGTATCAATAGTTAGATCAACCAAGCCTTCATTTGCATTGAAGGTTGCAGTAGAACCAGAGGTAGCCCACTTACCGTTATCCGTATAACGATGAGAAGAATCGAATAATGTGAAGGGTTCTGATACTCTTAAGCGACCAAAAGAATCACCTGCCGTTGTTCCAGGCTGAATATAAGTAGACTGACCGCTTACTGTTGTTACCTCGAGTGGATAACCACTCATGGTTTGTACTTTATTAACAGTAAATACTTGACCTTGATCTATTGCCGTTGGCATTTGTTTGCACTAAATGGATAACTCCATTTTAGATCTTGGGAATGTTGTACCAATCTTTGTAATGAATAAGATGAGCAATATCAAGTACTTTTTGATGACGATCATTTTCTGTTAGTTCACGTTGCTTAACTGCTTCTTTTAAACAGCAAAAGAATTGGTTTGCATCCAGCTGCCCTTCCACAACAAACTCAGCAATTAGGCTAGAAAATTCAGACGTTAATACACGTTTTTCTTTTTCAATTTTGTCATAGTCAACATTATTAACTTCTTTTGTTTTGTTCATGGGTTCTTGTGTGTAACGTTCAGGATGATTGCGTTTGTACCATTCTTGCCAAGCCTTAATTGTTTCGATAGGTTCTCGTGTTGTATCGATGTAAATGTTTTGATCGTCAAGATTGGACATTAAAAAAGCGTCCATTGGGATGAACGCTTTAATACTAAACAAATTTAAAGAGAAATCAAGAGGTGAACTCGTGTGTTTGTTGTAGTTGCAACTCTCGAAGCTCACCGTTTTGCAGGCGGATGACAGCGTCCAGCATGTCAAAGAATTTATTTCGCATGATAGGACCTGCTTCCTTTATGCAAAACTCCTGCCAAAGGCCGGTGTAGACACCGTTGGTGCGACCAGAACAATGGTAGAGATGTTCCATGAAGAGAGCTTTCTTCTCTTCTTCTTTGACATTCCAGTTAAGGAGTTGTTCTTTGAGCCAAGGAGTATCAAAAGCTCCTGTTGTATTCAGACGTACAGCAAGGTCGTCTTGTGCCTGGGTTGTCATTAGTCTTTTAGATCGACATTGAGTACGGTAGAAGAGATACTATCAACGCCTGGACCGATATCCCACAGTAATTCATGGATATCATCCTGGATGGCATCCGCAACTTGTTCTGGCGTTTTGCCATTAAAAGAGTCGTACTCTAGTTCAATATCAACCGAGAAGCTTAATGACAGGATTGGCACGGAAGGAGCTTTCATTCCTATAAATAAATGCCTTCTTACTTTACAGCAAACGCTCTAAAGAAGCAGCTTGATGTGTTTGGTAGTAACCAAGACGTTCTTGAATGACGTTGTAGTAGTTAATGCAGGAATCAACAAGTTCTTCTGCAGACATTTGACTGGCCAGATGTTCATTGGCCAGCATGCCAGCAGCGAGGGTAACAACACCCCACTCCATTTTGTTTCCAATTAAAGCAGATAAGGGAGTTCCATCACTGGTAAAGCCAGCAATCATTTTATTAAGCGCTGGATCAGCCATGGAACCCCCAGTAGTTTTATTTGGAAGACAGTTTGTCTTCTTTAATCATAAAGTACCAATAAGCATGAGAAGCATTCTGGTGAAAACGCTTAGCTTTGTATAGGCTAATTGCCTGATGATTTAGAAAAGCAATTTTCCTTGCACCTTCATCATCAGTACAACCTTTGTTATCGAGACACAGATCATGTTCGATACGGTTGCGCTCAAGTTGAAGGGTGCAATCATCAGCGGCATGCTGGTGTGTGGCACGCCGAACGAATGCATCTTCTACATCTAAGGGAGGTTCAATCTTCCCGAAGAAGTGTGCCGCAATGTTCGGATGCTTCCAGCTCCACTTCGAGTCCCACGTCGGGTTGAACTTGTTGTCTTCCAAAGATTCGTTTTGTTCGAATGGAGTATTCTTGTTGGACTTTGACACCTGGTGGTAACTCTTGACCGGCCTGGAAAGCTGTGCGGATTGCATCAAGATTAGGAAGAATTTGAGTGGATGTTTTAGGTTCGTCCTTTTCGCTTAGGATTTCACCTTGCATTGAACATACCACGGTCTTCTTATAAGACGTGACTTTTTGTTCAACGCAGAATTGATTGCGTTCGTCAGCGCTCCAACAGTCAACATCAGTTGATATTTCAACTGTTAAATCTTTCTTTTTAGATAGTGTGAACTGGTAGTTACGACCCACAATCTTGTTGTCATCAATTGGCGCAGATCTCCTTAGCCAGTTGATCAGCCCCTTGAGTTGCCGCAGTTGGGATTCGTGATGACGTTTTGCCTTCTGAATAAGATCCGACTCTTTCTTAATGCGCTCCAAGGCATCTTCATGGGACGACATGCGGTAGTAAATGCCATCGATTTTTTCTGACCGAAGGCCCATACAGGCTTCCAGTTCAGCTTTTGCCACTTCCTGGGATTCAGAAGTAAGGAGAGGAAGAGAGCGTTCCAGGGCACCATAGTGCTCGTACAGCTCGAGGATGTTTAGTTCCTGGAGTTTAACCTGAGTTACTTGTTCCATGGTTCAAAAGGTTTGGAATTGGGATTGGATTTTGTTGATCATGTAGGTCAGCATTGCAGCTGCTGCAGCCCAGAGCAGATCAGTGACGAGAGGCAGAATGGCGTCAAGCATTGGTTGAAACGAGTTGGTTGTTTTTGACAAATGGTTTGAGTTGCTCGAGATACTTACCAGGAACAGGTAGGTAATCGGCTTCCATCATGTTGTTGAACAAAGTCCAAGCATCATGTTGGGTAAAGGTTTTGCCACGGCCATAGAGCCTCCAGTGTGTGGCTGGAGCTTGAGCACCTGACTTGGTGTGGAGTAGTACAAAGTTTCCATCTGAGTTTCCATCAGATGGAGGTGCGTACCACCATGCAACAACGTTGCTGGGCTGACCATTGCGTGCGTTGTTACGAACTTGGGTCAGCTGGCCAAGGTGCTGGATCCAGCGTCTGTGCCATCTGAGATGGATGCAATCTGGTTTAAAGCCTGGTATTTCTTTCTCGAATAGAGAAAGATGACGGAACTGAGATTGAAAGGACCCACATGAGCAGTAAGGTTCGCTACGCATGGGTTGGGATTTGGGTTGATCATCCAGTTCACCATCCAGAGAAATGGGCCGATCCTGAAGCCGAATCCCGTTCGGCGCAACCAAATGTCCAATGTCGGTTTGGTCGGATTGGATGAGTGCGAGGAGTTCTTCTTCGTGTTGAATGCGAGTGAATTTGTCGGCAAGGAGAGTTTGTAGCTGGGCATTGCGTGAAAGGTGACCAAGAGCGTGAGCGTGGTGCCAGCCTTTGAACATGACGTACATTTCATTACGCCATGGTGATGGACCTCTGTAGTTAGGACCAAGGTAAGAGAAGAAGTCCTTCAGCCTGGATCTGAAATCCAGGTAGGCATTGACAACTAATTGCCTCTCGTAAGTTTCATGTGAACCATCAATACGAGCCACGATGCAGTGATCATTTCGCAGATAAATAGAGGCGACTTCACCTTCTTCAAAATCAGGGAAAGCACGCCTGAGATTTGTCTGCGTGTAGATGAGCGACTGCGCCCCATTTAATGGTGTGTAGGTTTGAGTGGACATGACATGGTGTGGATTGGTTTGGAATTCAGGAGTGAGAAGACTCACTGTCCTGTGGAGTGGACTCGTTGTAAGCGAGCTTGCCCATACGATAGGCAAACAAGCCGACAGCACCCCAGACTACCGGATTACCGATACAAAAAGCAACGGCACCTGCAGTCAAGGCAGAGATGCTGCCGACCTTGATGGCTTGTTTGGTGTTGTTTTTCATGGTGTTGTTTGTTAACAGAAACAGTAAATTGTTTAAACTGTTACTAACAGAAGTAAAATAATGACTAACAATTAAATAAACAAATGGAAGAAATTAAGTACGTGTCTTTGTCTGAATTCCAGGTAGAACCAACTCTTGATGATAAGTTCTGGGAGGAAAAAATCAAACGACACGTACAAGAATGTACTTCCTTATCTGAAGTAAAAGAGGTAGCAACCCTCTTGGCGAGGATTGCTACCCAAAGACAAGGAGTTATAAGAGGATTGGTTCAAGACATGTTCATCTTTAACAATAAAGTTGTTGATGAACAAGACATTGCCAATCCTGATGTGGGATCAAAGTGAGGCGTCTTCGCCAGTGGGATTGTTCTCAGGGATGTTGGCACTAGGAAGTGCAGCTTGATCCTGGAACCCAGCTGGCTTGAGGCTAACGCCATCAGCTAAACCATAAGCACCTTTGAGTTTGGCAGCATCTTGGTTGCTGTGAACATTGATGTAATCCTGGTAGAACGGATCGTCTTGAATATCCCAAATCTTCTGCCAATCCTCATTGGGAATGGTTAATAGATCAAGGGAAGTAAAGGCTTCTTCTTTTGTTGCGTAGCTGGGACGAACAAAGTTATCAATACAAACCACAGTGACATTGTTATCACCACGATTGCCAATCTCAAGTGTTGGCCTAAAGACCCGTGTTGCAGAAACACGTGGGTCAAACTTCATTGCACCCATACCAAGCTGCATGCTCAGACACTTGTCCATCTCCTTGTTGAATTCTTGGAGATTATTATTCAGCTCAACACTAACGAGACCTTTTGTTGTTAGAACAATGGGCCTTTCGTGTGCAGGTTTGTAGTCTTTTGTAAGAATAAAAACAAGGTATTTGGTTCGGGTATTAAGTTCACGATTTTTCTTACGGCCTTCTGCAACTTCAAGTTTGTCTAATTCAAACCGACGCTTGAGTTCTTCATTATTGAAGTCACCCAAGATGCGTTGCTTGGTATCAGGACCTTCTTCCACAATCAAGATTCCAGATTGCAGAACGAAACACAAATTAGGATTGGTAAAGAAGTGACCTTGATCACGAGCACCAGTACGGAAGCGGTGAGTGTGGTTCCATAAAACAGTACCTTCATCAAAGTCATCTTCAGTGGCAGTCCAGTTACAGGTTGCCAGTGTGTCTTGCTTGACAAAGAATCCAGCCTCATTACCAACGAGAGGCTGAAGAGTTCCCAATGGATGCATGCCTACCATGTATTCAGGCTGCTTGAACATCAGGAAAGAATCTGCGGAGCGAGTTGCAATGGCAGAGCTGGATTGTTTAGCGAGAGATTGTGCTTTGGTTGGCATGACAAGATGCGATGTGTTTGGCAGAGGATGCTTTTAACGTCATCCCAGGACGATTTTACGCTCAACCGCCAGCGGCAAACGTAAATAAAAGAATGACTGACATCAGCATTCCTGGTAGTAAAAGCAGGATTAATAACTGCAGTTGATCAACAGTCATTCTTTCCTAAGGCTTTGTTGATAATCTCAGTACTCATTTGAGACAGCCTTAAGTACTCATTTGAGACTTCCTTCATGGCTGCAGCGATAGAACCTTCGCTATGACCACAGCCCTGGAGGAACTTGGCAAAATGACAAACAATTTTGTCTGTAAAAGCCTCCTGGAATTCCATCGTGTAATCAACAGAGTCATCTTTCAGATTGAAAGTGAACTTGTTGTGGTTGCCTTCAAATGTATCTTTCATCAGAAAGGAGCATCTTCCAGTTCAGGGGGCTGACCATACTGACCAGGAAGATCAGGCAGACCAGTGTTTAAGTTCCAAGGATCAGGAGCTTTGTCGGCTTCTTCTTGGGTGTTCTCTTCTGCCTGGGTATCAGGAGTTGTTTTACCTCCCCAAAGAGATACAACATTGGCTTCATTAGCCACATTGGTTTGAGGTTTGATTTCCTCTTTACCTTCTGTTTTAACCTGGGAGTTAAAGCCCAAGAGCATGTTGTCAACACGGATCTTGGTTTGGGTTTTAGTTTCACCAGTCTTTTGATCTTTCCAGCTGTCGGTCACAATGGGACCTTCAATGGAAAGGCTGGTGCCTTTACCTGTGTTGTTCAGAATCATCTCAGGGTAATTAGGCCCTGGATATTTCTGAGTGCTGTCATACATGGCATAGAAGTTAAAGATGTCTGCTTTGTTTTTACCAGTAGAAACGGTAAAGCTTTGGTTGCAGATCATCAAACCACTGTCAAGTGTTTTGAATGCCCTGGAATCATTGGCATCAACTGGCCTAAAGCACCTGCCATCCAGATGAACAAAGTTCAAGATGGGAAACTCATCTGTGACCTTGTGAATGACAGTGCGCTTGTTGGAATGGAGTGAGTACTCCCGAGTTGTTGCATCATGACGCAGCTGCGCTTGGTGCACAAAGAGGAGACTGTTGGCTTTGAATCGTGCAAACCGTTCGCATAACCGACCATAGACATTGATTTCGATGGGGGTTGGTGCTTTGTTTCCTACGGGAGGAATCAAAGCTTTGGCACGGAGTGCTGTTTGTGTGCTCGAGATGTAGATCTCTCGAGGTTCTTCTGACAACTGAAGACAGATGTCTGCAAAATTCATGGGAATGGAAGAGAAAGGTTCGGTCTTTTAACGTCATCCCTACAGGACGAAAGGTTAGTGAGTTTCAGCCCAGGTCTTACCGACCCGTGAATCGCCCTCAATTTTACAGCGGAACCCAAAAAATTCTTGGGCCTGAGGGAAAGCATTCATAGCTTGTTCACGAATGGCTTCTGTGTGTTTTGGATTGCACGCAATTTGAACTTCATCATGAACCATGAGAACTTGTTGCCAGTCTTGGTCATAGATCAAGCCAAGGTTTGTTGTGATGTTGTTGTGAATGTTGATCACAACTTGTTTCATCAGGATTGCACCAGCTGACTGAAGCAGGAGGTTTAAACCTTTGAAAGCAGAACGGCAGTGAAGCGTACGCCTGTCCAGTCCAATCAAGTAGTTACGAGATTGGATGGTGCTTTCAATTTCTTGTTTGAGTTTCTTCAGTGCTGGGACATTGTCCATAAACCCATTGATTGCATTGCGTCCAAGAATTGACAGACGCTTTGCATCTTTTTCATTGGGGTCGATGATGGTGCCAGCTTTGGTTGCACCGCAACCGTAGAGCATGCCATAAAGAAGACGTTTGCTGATGTCTCTCGTTTCAACACCAAACTGTTCTTGGTTGTAAGAGTGAATATCAACTTCAGGATTAACAACAAGAGATGCGTATTCTCCTTTATCCCAGAGTGCAAGATACCCCGCAAGACAACGCAACTCAAGAGCTTTGGCGTCAATGCCAATTAGATCCCAGCCTTGAGGAGCATGGAAAAGACTACGACATTCATGTCCATAAGGTGAATAACCAGCTGGAACTTGAGCCATGTTTGGATTACGATGGCTTGCTCTTCCGGTTATACAGCCGTTAGTAATTAGATCGCCATGGAGTTTAGCTTCATCAGTGTTAACAAGCTTGAGCCAAGCATTATTTCCGTCAGCAATTTGGCCAAGACGTTTCTTGACCAGCATGTATTCAGATAAAGGTTGAGCTTCAGGAAAGGGTAGCTTTTCTAGTACTTCGTCATCAAGGATTGGATTTCCTTTTTCAGTGCATTTCTCTGGCTCCCATCCGTACTTGTGTTTAAGTCGATCAACAATTTGTTGACGAGATCCAGGATTGAAATTCTCGACGCGTACTTTTTCAAAGGGAACACCCTTGACGTATCCTCGTTTAGCATTGTTTACCTTAGGAGTGAACAGTTCTTTATGTTCAATAGGCGGAAATACTTGTTTTAATTTATACTCTAATTCTGTTTTCTTTGTTCGTAAATCATCCACGAGATCAAGAGCTGCATCCACATCAAAAGGAATACCTGATCTAACTTGTCTGTTAATCGCCAACGCAAATTGGTGCTCCAGACTGAGAGCTGACATTGGATAGTTTTGAGTTTGAATAAAATTAAAAAGCCTGGTTGTGACATGAACGTCTTGAATGCAGTAGTTAAGCATCTCTTCTGAGAACTCCGTGAAGTTCTCATAGTCAATCTTGTGGTCGGCCAATCGCCATCCCCATGCCTTGAGAGAAGCAGAACCCCTGAGTTTCGCTGGAACCTGCGGATATTGTTCGCAGTCAAGTTCATAAAGAACCTCTTTAGGCCAGATGAGTCTTGTGCATATAAGGGTATCGATGACTCGAAAGGAGCCATCGAAACCATACAGTTTTTTTAAGACTGGTAAGTCATAAAAGATTACATTGTGGCCAATGAGAACATCAGCGGTTGCCAGATGAGCAAGAGCATCGTCAATGCAATCAGGCCTATAACTAAAAGTTTGTTTGAGTTGTACGTCATAAATAACAACACAGAAAGTAGTAGATGCTTCGTCAAATAACCCGTTGGTTTCAATGTCAAAGATCAACCAAGATTCACTTGCGGAATCGGGCTTCATCTTGAATTGAGAGTTCTTTACTGGCAAGCTCTGTGTCATTTTTATTAATCCAAGTCAAGACATGCTGCGCACCTGCACGATAAGGATGCGAGAAAATCTTGTTTAAAGATACATCAGAGTTTAAAGGAATGAGATCAAAACTGTTTGTTGTACTGTTTGCCGTCACGGCATGTGGGATGCCGTTTTGGAAACAGGCAATAACGTAACTCATGAAAGAATAAGAAGTCGGATAAATACTACCCAACTTCTTATTTTGTGCAACTGTTAGTCAAGATTTTTTAGAAGATGTTCCGTAACCAACAAATCCGTTTTCTTTCTTGCGCTTTGCTATTGCCTGGCTGGCTTCTGATCCAGCACGTTGACTGCCATGGACTAGGAGAGCAAAAGGCTTCTCACCAAGGCAGTGGCTGTCGTCGTGGTCGATCTCGAGGCCGAGTTGCTGTGCCTGTTGTTCGGTATAGACAACATGAGACACACGCTTAAAGACATTGGGATGTGCACCAATGAGGTAATCAAGTGTCCCACCATGGGACGCAGTCAAGAAGAAGTTGTCAGGTATCTCATCTTGAAGCGATAGCCACATGCCAAGGGACTTGGTGTAGGCGTAGAACTTTTGATAAGGACGTTGCCTGGCGACCTCAATCCAAGCTTTCATGTAGTTCTCTGTCCAGAAATCACCAGACTCATGAATACGCACAAGGTTATTTGGTGGCATCAAGGTCAATGAGGTGTCAATGAGGGTTGCAACGTTTTCCACTTGATCGGATGCCCTGGATGTATTGAGTACTTCTTTAAGTAAGTTCCAATTGTGCCAGCGTGCATTGCGAACATTGGGTCTGACTTCTGACATGGCAGCAAAGCATCTGAACTCATGCTCAGCTGTAACGCCAGTCATCTGGGGCAGATCAGTGATGGCACCTGTGTTGCGGTCAGCAAAGGTCTTACAGACGCCAGCATGTGGGCAACTGTAGCCAGCAGGCAGCGAAAAGATCAGTCGGCCTTTGAGTTTGCCGTTGCTCCGAGAGAATTTGAGTGTTTGCATGGTGTGAAGTGGTGTTGAATGATAAGTAAAACTAATGGATAAGTTTAAGGACATTCCAGGTCCGCTGTTCTGTTACAGCATGAACGACTTCATATATAACAACAGGAATATAATTTCGGTAACAATAGATACCAAATCAATGACTTTAACCTACAGAGGCTGCCGTTACGAGCAAAAGGAACAGGCCAAAGTGGATCGTGCCTGGTGGAACTTGGTCCACCGTCCCTGGAATGTGCTTGTGTACCGTAACAAGCGTTACTTTCCATACGTCACTGGAGGACAAATCAAATGAACAAAGCACTGATCATTTATTTGGTCAATAAGAAAAAGAAAGTGGCACGTCAGGATATTGAATCCCAACGTGCATTAAAGGAATTAAAAAAACAAACGACTGCGTCCTTCTGATTCCCAGTCGTTAGCGCCCGAGCCATCCTGTTGATTTTTTGGGGAAGGCTGCTTCTCCGATAACAGGAAATTGATGACAGAAGATTTGTTTGATTCGTTCTGCGATTTCTCTGTGCTCGAGTTGGGTGGATTCGTCACAACGAACTTCAAGGTAGTGAATCCAGGATCGTAAGCTACCTTTCATGTACATGGTTGTTGGCGAGGCTACAGGAAGCACAAAACGTGCACATTCTTTAGCCACGCCAGCACTGACCATCTCTTTATAGAGGTGTTCAGACTCTTCAAAGAGCTGGCTGATACGTCGGTAGTAACTGGCTACTTGGGTTGTACCAAGTGTTTCATGTAGATCATCAGTGGAATTCTGACGATTCTTTTTGTCTTGCCTCCTGAGATGAGGTATGGGTGAGTTACCAAGTAGATCAACGCTTGCATAACGTTGACTGAATTCTTGGAAAGAAAAGCTCCTGTGCCTGAGTATTTGAGGTGAGATTGCACGTGTTGTGTTGATTTCAACACACATATCTGCCATTTCAAATGGCGACCAGTGTTTGTGCTCGATCAGATAACGGAGAAGCTTTGGTGCTGTCTCCATGTTGCGTTTGTTCTTTGGAGAAGAGACCCTTGCCATTTCGACAATCATCTCTTCTGCGTTTGGTGTGGTCCAAACAAGATCAACCTTCATGATCAAACTCCAGCCAGTCCGTATTCTCTTTTCAGGAGAGCTTCAAGTTCAGAAGCATGGCAGATGCGCATCATTGAATGAGTAGCTGGAGACTTGAGGTGATCCCACTGAACTTTGACGTAAGGATCTTGAGCGATGATGAATGGAGCAAAAAGTTTTTGCATGGTCCAGCCTTCATTCAAACGTGTGAGATAACGTTTAACGGTAAAGGTAGACACACCTAAGTCTTTTGACAACTCAGAAATAGGAGTGCCATTTGCCCAGTTTGTTTGAGCAATGAGCAACTTCTCTGCTGTCATTGGAGTTTTGAGAATTGGATTGGTCTGCTTTTTGCTCTTGGTAAAGATCTCAATGATTGTTCCGTAGCGCTGAAAATTAATGTCAGCTACTCGTTTTCTACCTGCGGCAGTATTAGCTGCAGCACCAATAGGTTTAGGTCGTTCAGCAACACGATCACCAATGGAATAGGTGTTGTTCTT